>Ga0210032_1000012_pt1 | contig 233317 bp, 253 predicted proteins | sample CryGeyCG2114_250_2_FD_185458 | JGI IMG/M metagenome (GOLD analysis project Ga0210032, IMG submission 185458) | Groundwater microbial communities from aquifer - Crystal Geyser CG13_big_fil_rev_8/21/14_2.50 (SPAdes) (version 2) | ecosystem: Environmental > Aquatic > Deep subsurface > Groundwater... | reverse complement strand
CCATTGATCACGTGCTGCGCATTTCAAGGATGCCGCCGAAAAACACAACAGTGCTACCCATTCCTCATTACCTTCCGCAACGTACCAGACAGATTCACCAATCTTCGGCAACGAGCCAAGGTAATGATGCATCTGCATCAGCCGTTGAAATCGCTCTTCTTCATTCACATGAACCGGACGAACCGCGATCCGATCAAGCTGAAATTCTCCTTCATGAGTCTTATGCATGAAGCGAATGATAGTGAGGGCCCAAAGAATGTCCAGACATGCTGGTTTACATCTTTAGAATCTAAGGGTTGAACCTAAGGGCAAATTTGCCGTGATGTCACAGTAGTGTCATTTGTAATAATATCTCAGTTCTATAGGGTCGCCTCCAATGCTTTCTGATTTACTGAAGCAGGATCCGTCACTGGCGATTCGTAAGCCTACGGTAGAAGACGGCCCATCCATTTACGACCTGGTAAAAAGTTCGAAGCCACTGGATGTTAACTCACGCTATCTCTACCTGCTGCAGTGCAGCCACTTTGCGAAAACATGTGCCGTAGCGGAATCCGATGGCTCTGTACAAGCCTTCATAAGCGCATACGTACTTCCAGACCAGCCTGAAACGCTGTTTGTCTGGCAGCTTGCCGTGGACAAATTACTACGTGGACAAGGTATAGCCGGAAAACTCATCAGCCATCTATTGCAGCGCCCACATCTTGCTAAGACGCGTTTTATCGAAGCGACAGTCAACCCGTCCAACAATGCATCTCGAAACCTTTTTAAATCTCTGGCACTCAAACACAACTGCGAGATCAACGAGTCGATGCTCTTTGAAGCCAAACTGTTCGATGTAGATGCTCATGAGGCAGAGATTCTACTACGCGTTGGTCCAATCCAATCATAGAAATAAAGCCAAACTGTTCGATGTAGATGCTCATGAGGCAGAGATTCTACTACGCGTTGGTCCAATCCAATCATAGAAATACTTAAAACCAGGAGAAGAATGATGAGAATTTTTGAAGATATGGAATCCGAAGTTCGGGGTTATATCCGATCCTTTCCCGCCGTATTCGATGTAGCCAAAGGCTCGGAAATATTTGATGAACATGGCAATCGCTATATCGACTTCTTCGCTGGCGCCGGTTCACTTAACTACGGCCATAATAACCCAGCAATCAAAGCGGCGTTAATCGAATACATACAGCGCGATGGTATTATTCATGGCCTGGATAAGGCGACGATAGCTAAGCAGGCATTCCTGCAAAAGCTTCGCGATACCATCTTTGCACCTCGCAATATGGAATATAAAGTACAATTCACCGGCCCCACAGGCACCAATGCAGTTGAAACCGCACTAAAGCTGGCACGGATGGTGAAAGGTCGCTCCAATATCATTGCCTTCACCAACGCCTATCACGGTTTATCCATGGGCTCACTGGCGGTGACAGGTAACTCCTTCTATCGCGACGAGTCCTACGGCGTGCGCGCCAATAGCGCATTTATTCCGTTTGATGGATATCTGGGCAAAGATTTCGACAGCCTCGGTTACCTGCGCAAGATACTCACCGACCAAAGTAGTGGCATTGATCTTCCTGCTGCCATTATTGTTGAGACTGTGCAAGGTGAGGGTGGCATTCACGTAGCCCGTGACACGTGGTTGCAGGGCCTTGAAGTCATCTGTAACGAATTCGATATTCTGCTGATTATAGACGACATCCAGATGGGTAATGGTCGTACCGGCACATTCTTCAGCTTTGAGCGGGCTGGGATCATGCCAGATATGGTCACCGTTTCCAAATCGATTGGCACAGGGCTACCGATGTCGATTTTGTTGATGCGCCCTGAACTTGACCAATGGAAACCAGGTGAGCATACCGGCACCTTCCGAGGTAACAACCTTGCCTTTATCGCTGCCACCAAGGCATTGGAATACTGGGATTCGCCCGAGTTTAGTGAAGGTATTCTTTACAGAGGTGGCCTTTTTGAAAACGGCTTGAAAGCAATTGTTGAAAAGCATCGCGGAGCCCATGGTCAACTGCGTGGCGTAGGCATGGTATGGGGCATTGATTTTGCCGATTCAGGCTTTGCCGGTGAAATTTCCGAGGAAGCATTTAAACGCGGGTTGGTGATCGAAACCGCCGGTGCCAATGGTCAGGTACTCAAATTCCTGCCCGCCCTGACCATCGAAGATAAGCTGATCGAAGAGGGGCTTGGCATTATTGATGAATCCATTGCCGCCGTACTGCTCAAACGTAACGCCTTGCGCGAAGGGGTACTGACATGATTGTACGCTCACTTGAAGAAATCCAGAACACTGACAGAGATGTCCGCGCAAATAATGGCAACTGGGAATCACGCCGTCTGATTCTCAATGATGACGCTGTTGGCTTTTCTTTGCACGATACAATTATCCATGCCGGTACTGAAACACTGCTCTGGTACAAGCACCACATCGAGGCGGTCTACTGTATTGAGGGTGAGGGCGAAGTAGAAACCACCGAGACCCTCAAGAGCTACCCCATCAAGGCCGGAACCGTTTATCTCCTCAACGGCAACGAACGCCACTGGCTGCGTGCCCGAACAACAATGCGTATGGTATGTGTTTTCAACCCTGCAGTGACAGGTAATGAAGTGCACGATGCAGATGGCTCATATTGCCCTGGGGCAGAACATCACAGCTGATGCCTAATGTCACAGCAATAAATAAAACCATTTACCCAAAAATTCATACACTCTATCCCGCAGAATACACGTTCGGGCAAGGAAAATACGGATACCGACTTAATCAGATTCGAGCCTGCTGGCCACGACATCCAAGGCTTGGATCAGGAGCATCTTCCTGCAAAAGAACCTGATGGCTCTGCTCAGAACTACGTCTGCCTGCCTTATGACTCATGCTAATCACATGGCATGATACCCACAGGTGAATGAATGTAGGGATTGGGACTAATCACTACGCTTTTCCAAAAGCTATAGCACTATGATCTGAAATTCAGATCGTAACTTATTGAAGATGCACTAATTGTGTTCAATCATTCGCGATAAGATAAAACGGGCAGTTAAAGTGCGAGCCAAAGAAGATTTCAATAACCGGCAGAAGCAAACCTGTGCAGCAGGGCCACCCATAGCTGAATTATTCAATTTCTACTTTCCTTAGCCGAGGGCGCATTCTGAAGTTAATTTTCTCGAATTCCGAAGCGTCGACTTTCGCCAGCGGGTAACAATATGCGCTCAGAAAATTCACTAACACGTAAGATGTTGGAAAAATTGCCAGAGCTAGCCAGCTTTTCACAACAACTGCGATGGTTACCGTTCCCCAAAAGAAGATCTCTATCATCACACCATTTATGCATCTCTTCGAATCAGACAGAAAATAGGCCGCACAACAGCTTGAACAAAACACCGGGTTGAAGCTATGTGAGCGAATCACATTCCATACGGAAATCGTCGGACTGGAGCAGTGCGGGCATCGTCGCATGATCATGGAGACTGTGAGTCGATGGGGCGCAAATCCCCACATAAGGTTTTCTTCAATATTACAACGACGTTCTGGAGTTGCACTTGAATTGAATCCGCGAAACCGAAAACGAGATCTTATTTCGACAATAATTGCTTGAGAAATTGCTAATTCTTTCTGCCATGCAGCATTTGGAAAAATGCAGCAAGTGCAAAACCGAATATACCACCCATTAAACCTAAACCACCGAGAATCATCGCAGCAATGACGTATATAGGCGCATCATTAAGTGCATAGTGATGTCCGGAGAATTGTGTATAGGCGTAAGTCAGGAGCAGCACTCCCACGATCATAGCCAACGCATAAATGCGCATCTGTTTTTTCCATGTGTTCTGAATGTCGTTCGTTTTATCGCTCATCTTTCGCTACTGATCTTTGTCAGCGTCCTGTAATAGTTTTGAATTTGCATGTCGTAGTTACTCATCCTCACCATGATTGATCAACTCGTATTTACCTCACCTGCATGGTAGTTCAATCGCGTGTTTTTACTTAAAAAAAAACAGGGAGCAAAGCTCCCTGTTTTAAATTAACACCTCTTAGCTCTAGAAAACTCAGTGGCTAGGAGCGCGTGGATTTCCTGCTGTGGTTGGCTTAGCCAATGTAAGGAATGCAGCCAGGTTAGCGATATCCTCATCTGACAGGTTAGCAGCGATTGCGCGCATTTGACCCATATAGTCGTTAACGCGCATATTGTCTTCCTTCTCGCCCATCTGGTCTTTGCTCAATGTCGCAGCCCCAAACTTTTGATAACCATTGCGGAAAGATGTCAGCTCATGTTGCAGATACACATAGTTTTGACCACCGATTGCAGGGTACATACGACCTGCAGAACGACCATGGAAACCATGACAGCTCTGGCAAGCAGCAACACCCTGAGCTAGCGCACCATATTCAGCAATCATCTTACCTTTATGCGGATCACCGACTTCTGCACCATCACGGCGCAACTGGTCAAGGTTAGAACCGATATATGGCGTCTTCAGCGTATGAACATATGCTGCAACATCTTTCATATCCTGTTCAGTTAGACCTTTTGCAATATCGTTCATTTGATACATAGTATCATCAGTACGCAGATCCTTCGAAAAATCAACCAACTGCTTCAATACATAACTGCTGGTCTGATAAGCCAGACGTGGGGAACCAATCCCATCATCACCCAAACCATCCGGAGCATGACACCCTTCACAAGCCGGTACAGCATCACCCTTACCCAACTGGTAGATAACGCGACCATGCTCAGCATTACCAATATCTTCTTCTGCACTTGCAGCTATTGGAGCAGCCAACCATGTAGCCGCAGTCAACAAACTGATCACACTTATAATACGTTTCATCCATTTCCCTCCAATTAATATAAGTTTTTACTACTATTCAATTTTAGTTTTCATCGCAGAAAAATACGTCGCCGCACACATTATGGTGAGCGCGCCGAAAACGATTCCATAACCAATCAATACGTCACCAGTCTGGAACATAACAGAAGCTTCTAAAAAATGAGCCAACATGATCTAACCTCCCAAGGAATTTTAATCGAAAAAGGAATCCTGCATACAAGAATTAAAAAACGCAAGCCGAAAATTAATCTTGTTTTAATGCACCGGAACTGCTTCCGGAGCAATCAGCAAAGCGCCTGTAATAAACACTAAAGCTCTGATTACAAAAATCCCCCTACTTTGAACGCGGTGATTCTGCCGCGCCCCTTCGCGCTTCGCAATCACTTGTTTACCTTCCTGAACCTGAAATACATATAGCGAATACAGCGTTAGAATAAGAAATAAATGCGCCCATATAAGGAAGGAAAACAACTCTTCCTGATCGATCAGGCGATATTTCCAATCATGGGCTGCATATAAATAGACAGGAAAAATGAGATCAAAAAGCATCACCGATCCCATCAAGCGAATATGCCACAAACGCTGTTTTCGAACATAATAAGCAATAAACATCACTACAAAACTACAGAGCACCAGCAATATGGATAATTTCATGGGGGCCATCATAAACATGATCCACTGTAAAAACTATAATTGGAGCTGGGCAGCCTTGCTGTGAAATCATCCAAACGCGCGAAGCTTACTTGCACCGAAAATTTTGATGGTTAGTTTGTCACACCATAAAAAAGCAATCTGATGTTACCCAGGCTAACCACATGACAATTGAACCCCATACACATCGCGAAAATCTTTATCTTGTAAAATTTTTACTTATGTCAGTGATTTCATTTTTCATTGGAACAGTCCATGGACTGTTGCAAGTAGTTCCCTCTGTTCGCGCCTGGCTCGACTCCATTGGAAGCCCTTATGGTGGGCCAGGTCACATGATTGATCCACTGGCACATGCACATATCAACCTGGTTGGTGGTGTCACCATCCTCGGCATGGCCGTAACCTATTACATGCTACCTAAAATTACTGGCAAAGCGCTCTATTCACTTAAGCTTGCCAACCATTCATTCTGGTGGACAACTATTGGCGTGGGATGCTTCTACACCGCATTGCTGATCTTTGGCTTTATCGAAGGAAATCTGTGGCTTACTGACCCTGCAGCCGTGCCTGCCATACACAAATATTATGGTCCGGTCATTTCTGTTTCGGCTACCGTCCTAGCTGTCGGTTTCTGGGTTTATCTGGGCAATGTAGTACTCACCATAAAAGATGTTTACAGGAAAAAGGCAATTGACTGATCAGGGAATGCTTGCCTGCGGTTGCCCTTCAAAGTATCCATCATGGAACCATGAAGATGTCGACATTGGTGCATGGCTGGTTCATGAACAAAAAGCACCTATGTTTCTTCATATGCCAATCGGCTATGAAGCATGGCTTGATCGTCAGCATAAAGACATCAAACGCCTTGAGCTGAACGAAAAATGGCCTGGCTTTTGCCTGACTCGCTCGGCACTGTTTCGTGGTAAAATCCTTTGCCCGTTGCAAGAAGAACATTCCCTTGCCAGAAACACCTATCGATTGAGCAATCCATATTATCTGCGTGTTCAGGTGTTTAATGGAGATATCGGTGGCATCAAAGATACGGTAAGAAGCATGCAATCTTCGCTTCTGGATGAAGCAAAATTACCCAAAGAGCTTTATCTGAGTTATTTAACCTGTCCGCAATGCCAGGGAGAGCGTGGTGGAAACAAAATCATGCTACTGCGCCACTGGGTTGAAAGCCCTAAGCTGAAAGAACGTTTGAAGAAGCAGAAAAAGACCTGATCCTCAACTGCACTTATCGCTATAAGTACACATTAATCTTGATCCACATCACTTTTATCCTGACGTAAATACGCAATAACATCAGATCTGTCACGCCCACTTAGTGGTGGCATCACCATTTCGGTGTTGGGCTTCACAGCCCTTGGATTTGTCAGCCACTGATCCAGCGCCACTTCATCCCAGCGCTCGTATGGCACGCCTTCAATAACCGGCTTGCGGTTAAATATATCTTTCAGTCCGGGGCCAATACGTACCGATGCCAGATGCAAATGATGACATGGCGTACAGCGAACTTCTGCAACCACCTTTCCTCGCTCAGCATCATTAGCATATACCGTTTGACATATGCCTAGCACAGGCAAAAGCAACGATAACTTCACCGATACTCTCATTACTGTGCCCGAGCAGGAGATAAAGCAAACATCAGTTCAGTTGATTCTCCACGACGCTTCAACTTTACATACAGGCGATCTTTTTGAACATCTTTCACCGGCAGGGCCTTGCGAAACACTCCCAGCGCCCCATCCGGCATAGCTTGTTTCCAGTCAGAATGGTCAGTGCGCACATCCACCATTAAATCAGATGAAAAACCACGTTGCTGACGATTGGCAATCACCAAAAATTCATTCATACCAACACGCAACTGCGTTGGCCGTGTTTCAATCTTAATCTCAAGATCCTGCCATGTCTGGGCTGATGGTGCCCATGCCTGCTCATTACCAGAACAAGAAACAAGCAGCAAACTAAAAAAAACAGACAGTAAAACCCTAAATATCATCATAGTGTTGAGTCCGACTTGGCAAAACGCTCCAGATATCGACGCAGGATTTGCATATCCTGAGCGATGATTGGATCCATTCGACGTTCAACCCTGTGTTGTTGCATGCGGGCAATCACGTTGGGCCATTCTTTTGCCACATGCGCATCCGGAAGTGGAGGCGCGTGACAACTGGAACAATAACTCGAATACACTTTAAAATCATTTGAAGCCTCTTCAGGATAATCTATGTGCGTGCGATTAACAGACTGATCGCAGGATACCAGCACCAGCATAGCTGCCAACAATAACATTGCAGTTTTCGTGGCGATGGACATCACTTTGGCATATCCACATCATCATAATCATCCTTATCACTATCCAGCTTTCCGGCCCGTGAAGATCCATACAATGTAGTCATGAAATAGATAAACAGACTTGCGATGATAGCATATAAACCGGCAGCAACATGTCCCCATGTAAACCAGGCTCTGGGAGCCTCAGGGCGGTCTCCCCAAAATGGCAGCGTCAAACCAAATGCCACCAACAATACCATAATGATGATGCCGATAAACCATGCCGGAACATGCCGCTGTGATTCAGGAATTTTCTCGACCAATTCCCAGTCTTCAAGTCCCCGTTTATTCAAGCGCTCTTCATCCGTTGCATAGCCAAAATGATCTTCCGGGATTTCGCCCCACTTTTTATCTACAGGCGCAGTTGGTCGAACTGATTCACCAGCAACATCTTCATTTTTGCTTTGTAGCATATTATTCACCTTACCCATCAAGATTTCGCAGGTATCTGCTTACGGACAAAATGCACGGCTTGAAAATCACGGGTCCAGCCACCATCAGCAGTAACGATCACACGAAAACGATATAAACCTTCCGCCAATTGGTCAGAGAATCTCAGCACCACATCCTGCCTTCCGGCACTCTGAAACTGAACATCCTGTGTTTGCAGAGAGAACAAAGATGGGTCAATTCCTTCAACACGGATATGCATGTGCTCCGCTTGATTAATTTTGTAGGCCAGATTAATTCGATAATCATGAATCTGATCTGCCTGATTTGAATCAGATCTGTATACTGAAAACGATGCAGGCTCATAACTGGCGACACCATATACAACCATGATCGCTCCGGCCACTGTAGCGAAAGTGGCTGCGCGAGCCCGACTAAAAAATGAGCCTAACATCCCCCGATATTTTCCTTGCCACTCGTCACCAAGCTTAAGTGTTAATAGTCCGGGCCCGTCGAGCTTTTTACTTTTACTATGCAATTCATCACAGGCAACCACACAAGCACCACAGTTCACACAGCTGTCAAACACTTCAGGCTGGCGAGGATCGATATCCAGAAAACATGAATCAACGCAGTAATGGCAGCTCTTACAGTGGTCTGAACGTGTCTTATCATATGATATATGCAAAGTGTCACGCGTCTTAAATGAATGCTGCCACACACGGTAAATACACATATATTTACAAATAAGATGGCGCATCACACCGATATCCATCAGCATAATAAACACGCACACCATGTAAATCCAATGCAGGCCATTAGCCAGAGCAGGATCATACTGGAACGTTATAAATGACCAGATAAGCTCAGGCGGATAAAAATAAAACACCGGAATCAAGGCATAAAACATTGATGCCAATAACAAAGAAAAGCCAAGGATGACATAGTTCAACCAGGATTTTCTTCGACTGGCTACCTGCATTTTTATACCGCTGACATCCATCATGTTGGCCCGGCGACCCAAATACTTCTCCGTCATCATATTGGCCCATTCAGATGCCGTATTCTGCGGGCACATCCAGCCGCAAAAGACTGACCCGACCAGTGAATACATCATAATCAACAGGCTGGCGATAAAAATCCAAAAGCCCATGATAATAAAAATATCTGAAAACCAAACCTGATGATCCAACATCAGAATGCCTGATGAAGGATCTATGCGAAACAAACCACTGGCAGGAATAAGCACCAACAGAACAAGTGTAAAAACTTGCACAGACCGGCGTGCAACATGCAACCATGTTGCACCGGGAGCATGCGCTTCCCGAATGGGAATTTGTTTTAGCGACTCTTGAGCTGACATCACGTACCCCGTATTTTTACCCTGCATCCCTTGCGCCCAAGCGCAAGATAGACCTAACGCTGCTCAATGGCCAGTGGACTGACATCGTGCAGACGTTGCATCCACAGCTTAATTGCTTGCTGGTCATCTTTATCTCGGCTTTGTTGTAACATCTGACGAATTGCACCTTCATGACCGGGCTCTATAGCCAATATTTTAACCAATGCCTGTTCATAACTCATACCGTCCGGGATGTTGTTGTGCAAAGAATCGAACATTCGATCTGCAATTGCAGTACGTGGCCAACGATCCAACGCATTTGCCTTTAATGCTAACCTGGCCCACTCCAGAGCTTGATCTTCCTGACCCTTTAGTTCCGCCATCCACAAGCGCACATCGATCGCGCTTCCAGCCCACGCGCGTTGAAACTGAGGTAAGTCCTGTGGCGCAACATGCAGCGCATCACCAGCCTGAGTCATTGAATCTTTCCACGACAACATCCATTGCCACAATGAATGCATATCCACTGACTGATCATAACGCACCCGTGGCAAAGCATATTCAATCACCGGCGACCATTCATCTTGAGTTTTCACTTCCCAGGTATCAGGAATTCCCCCCCAATAACGTCCCAACCATGTCCAGATACCTTCTCCTCCGGTCATATCATCCGGATTTCCGGCAAAATCATTCCTGCCAGCCAAAGATTGAATATGTGCGGATAAAGCTGAAGCATTCAGTGAAGTTTTATAGGTTCCAACCATCGCCAGTCGATAGCCATCGACGAATACACTGGCATCGTCAAACACTTGCGCAAACGTGTGTAATACAACTTGCAAAGACGCGATATCGAACTGATTCAGAGCCAGCCACTGCACAAAAATACCGCCCTCATGCAAGCGGTTGCGTACGCGCTCAAACTCTTGTCTGGATAATAAATTACCACGACCCACCATATCCGGATGAAATAAATCACCCACAATCACATCGTAACGAGCGTTATCTCTACGTAAAAAACGTCTCACATCATCATGAACAACGTCAATTTTTTGCATGACGCCGTTATTGACCGGATAAAAAGTATCTGAAGCCGCCTGAATTGCCCCCAGTGATAATTCCACCGCGACACAACGCTCAGGCGAAAAAGCCAAAGCACCCGATGCTGTCACTCCCGTTCCAAGACCTAAAAACAACACTGACTTCGGATCAGCATGCAGCAATAAAGGTAATCGGGCCTGATTCTTCTGTACAATCACAGCTGTAGGATCGCTTGAAGCATCCATACGCTGCAAATCAGATAATAATACCCGCTGACCGTTATCTCTTTCTACGACATGGGTAGTCGCTACAGCATCTTCATAAAGAAAAATATCACGACCATCATGCAGTGAAGGTAACAATGCGGATACTGCTGGCAGTTGTTTTACTGGCCACATCAACAGCAACAAGCAAGGCAATGCCAGCCAGAATCTGACATTATTCAACCAACGGAATCCACATATCATTAGCAGCAATGCCGCCACCACTAAAGACATCGCAGCACCAATAAAAGGCACAGCAATCAAGCCGGCAAATAATACACCCAGTGCGGCGCCCAGACTGTTGGCTCCATACCACCAACCACAGCTCTGCGTACCAGAGGTACCGTCAAAATGTCTTGCCAACACAGGTAGCCAGGCTCCAAGAACCAGTGTCACCGGCAATGTACAGAGCAGTATAACAAACCCTTGAGCCAGCATCGCCTGAGCCAGTGAATCAAATGTAGCTCGATTTGCCCACTGGCTAATGGATGGCAGAAGATATTGCCCGGCAACTGCCAATACGGCAGCCAAAACAGGTAGTATATTAAGCCACCACGAAGCCTTTAGCCATTTAGCAGCAATACTCCCAAAACCAACGCCCACCAGATAAACCAACAGTAGTACAGCCAAAACATATTCTGTACGCAGCAGCACCATGCCATAGATCCGTGTCCATAAAATTTCCAACATCAGAGCAGCAGCACCAATGCCAGCATAAGCCAACAAGTCGATAAACGGTGGGCGCTGGACAGTTGATTGTGTTGAAACTTCACCTTCTGCTGGTAAAGCCCGGGCTACCAGCAATGCCAATATCGCCATCAGCGTTGCAAATGCAGCGACACACCAAACCGAATCGTTTAAACCAAAACCCGGTAGCAAAAATAACGGGGCGATACCACCCATTGCACCACCCAAGGCATTAACGCCGTACATATCACTCACACCCAGACCACAAGCACGAGCTGCTCGCAGAGCTAAAGGAAAAGCAAAGCCCATTGCCAAAGCCGCAGGAAATAAAATCAGTATCGATGCAACACCCTGAAAACTCTGCCATTGGGCAAGTGTCAGTGTTGTGCCCGTTTCGGTTAGCCAACCATCAATAGCAGGCATACATATCGGTAACATTAGCGCATAAGCAGCAATGCCGAACTCTAATATCGCGACTGTTTGTAAGCTTCGCCTTGGAGACCAGCCTGTGCAGCAGCGTGATGCAAGAAGGCTTCCTGCCCCCAATCCCGCCATGAACGCAGCAACGGTAAACACGACACCAAAAATTCCAACGCCAAACAGTAAGCTTAGCATTCGCGTCCAGAGAATCTCATAAGCCAGCGCACTGGCTCCCATTCCGCCATAAGCGATAAGTAATAGTGACTTTAAACAAGTCATAGAACTTTTATTTCATCGAATGAAAGGTTAAATGAAGCCGCAAAACGTCTGGCTATCACATTCAGTAGGGCCAAAACCAGGCAATGGATGTAGCGGCATGAACTGTCGCCAGCGTCAAAGTTAAACCAGCCAGTATGATATGAGCGACAAACACATCTTTTTCAAATGCCACCATAGCAATACCCATGGTGGCGGTTAAAAATAACAAGACCAGCAGCGCAACGCCCATCATAAATAATATCTCATGTTTACGCTGAAGTTCAATTTTCCTTTCCGGACTTTCTTCCTGTTCACCAGAAAACTGCTGCATCACGGCTTCAGATGAAAGTTCCCTCGATGGATCCGATTGTTGATTTGAATTTTCAATTGTTGCCTGAGCCATCACAGGCAGTAAAATCAGCAGACCCAATAAAAAAACAGTTCGCTTAATCGTGTTCAGCAACATCTTTTCTCTCAACCTCTTGGACATCTTTCTTCATCGCATTACGAACATACAAAATAGCGGATAAAATCATGGGCGCAAAAACCAGAAAGAATAAAAAGATAAAAATCAACCAAGGGGTTTCTATTGTTACATGCAGGTAGCGATAGCTATCTACAGCCCATGCAGCCTCAGCAGGCAATAACACTGCAAGCATGCATATTATTCTGATAAAGATGTTCACGGTTGACTCTCCTCTTGCTCAATATTCATCGCGCAACGAAACCCAAAAAAATCGGACGCATAGTTCGGCATTGAAAAATTACGATGATAGGCAGTGGTAGAGAAAGGGTCACTCTTCCAGGAACCACCCCGCATCACAAAATAGATCACACGTTCCTTTTCTTCTGAGCCACGGTGATAGGTTGGATCCAACTCTTTGGCCTGAAACACTTCCTTGCTGGCAGTAGTCCCCGGATAAGGAGAGAATTCGTCAGCAATCCACTCCTGAACATTTCCAGACATATCCATCACACCATAGGGACTCGCTCCTTGCGGATAAGCATTTACATCTGTGATGTGACCGACTTTATAATATGTATTGAGATTTTCAGGGTGCATGGCTGAGCCCCAGGGCCAACGCCTGGCATCCGTACCACGCGCAGCCTTTTCCCATTCAGCCTCAGTCGGCAAACGTTTACCAACCCAGGCACAATAATCACGGGCATTATACCATGATACCATAGTGACAGGTTGCAGTAGTATTCCGTTTGGAATGCGTCCTTCTGTCCAGTTCAATGGAATACGGTATCTGTTCTCAGCAATAAAACGGGCGTATGCAGCCTGCGTCACTGGATACTTATCAATTTTAAATGCTTTGACTTGTACCAGATGTGCCGGTTTATTGGGATCATTTGAACGGTTGTCGTCTGTTCCCATGGTGAAGATGCCAGCAGGTATAGTAACCATGGATGTGAAATCAAGCCACTGCTCAGCCGTGAGCAATGCCTGAGCTTCCTCAGGCGAATAAGTCTGCGTTCCAGCACTTTGATTTTCATTATATTCGTGAAGATACAACTCTTCACCTGCGGCTCTGATTCTGGAGCCCATATCATTCACATCGTAACTGGCTTTACTCTGCATTTCATTCATACGCAAAGCGCCAAGCTTAAGCACATGTAGCGAGCCACCTACCATGGCTAACGTAATACAGACGACTAATGTCGCCATCATCCATCTTTTCCTTCTCTGCTTCTGTGCTGGAGAAATTTTCAGCTGTTTCATGAATTTTTGTTGGTTGTATCTTCTTCCTCAAGTGGCAAAGGCTCAGAGTCGGCGGGCATAAAACCTGGTGAATCCCAGCTAAAGCGTTTTCGAATGATCAACTCGCCAAGGAACCCGCCGATCGCACAAAATTCCATCTGTAATATAACGAAAACAACCCATAGCCCCCAAGGGATGAGATGTGTACCATCTGGGACGCTATAAGTATGTTGATAGACATATAACATCGTTAATGCTGGCGGAAAATGTGCCAGATATTTACCGCCAAAACCGTATATAGCACCAACAACAATGCCTGCAACTACAGGTACAATCGTCATTGCAATAATCCAGGCGGCATTGAAGGCTGAAATCCCGGAGAACCATTCAATATGAACATCCAATCCAAGCATCATTGACTGATAAACCAGAACACCTGCAACAAAAGCAACTATTCCGCGTACCCAATAGGGAGCCCATGAATTAGAGCGAATACCGACATTTGGTCGTTGTACAGACATGTTAACTACCTTTTAATTTTTTCTCTTCGGCCTTTCGCGCTTCTTCCAAATACCATGCGCGAACTTTCAAACTGGAAAAATATTTAGCTAAAATATCACGCTCAGTAACGGATAAGTTTGAATATGAAGGCATCTTATACTTTTCTTTAAGTCGAGTAGGCAGCATTTCTTGTGGATTAACAGCAGAAAAGTATGCAAAAAGCCACTCTTCACTTCGCCAGGACCCGATTCCGTCCAAACTAGGTGCTGGAACAGTTTCATAAATGCTTTTAACGCCCCAAATCGTATGACAACTACGGCATTGAAGACTTTTATACAGTTCGGCACCGGATCGCTCCAGGGCCGCGTTAGCCGTAGAATAAAAAGGTAAACCTTTCTCTGATGTATCTACAGGAGCAGGATTTATGATCGATTGAACAATGGCTGCGATAAAAGTCATAGCCAACAGGATGATAACCGTATTAATTACGGTCATCCAATTCATGTGTTTCAGCATGTGTTAATTCTGTTCTCTTGCAGCAGCTTCCCGTTCAGCCAGCACTTCCTTGCGACGCAACTCCTGACTGGCATTTACCTGCTGTGATTTTGCGAATTCTTCAGGAGACATTTTGTCACGGTCACCTTCATCAAAAACCAGATACTTGATATCCTCGTCAAATTGTTCATTTTGTGATGCCCATCGAATGCCAAACACCACCCCGACAAGAATAGCAGCACCACTGATCAACCAGATGTAAAGGGTCCAACCGTCTTGCAATTCAAACATATCAGCCTCCATTTAAAGTACGTGAATAGTCTATCTAGAACAGGAATCCGTCAAGCAGTTGCACGGCTGCAAAGATAGAGGCAGCAATCACTCCCAGCACAATGAGAGCAAACAGAGCCTTTTCACCGGTTTTAATCTCATTACCCTTCTCTGACTTGTAGAAGGCGATGATGATTCCCATAAATACAGCAATAGCTATCATCATAAAGATAAAGATTGCTACGCTGTAGCTATGGCTACGCATACTTTCTATGCCCAGGTCATAGGCCTGCTGCGATTCGTTGGCCCAAGCACTCACACTCAACACATGTGTAGCAACAAACAACAAGACTGCGTTTACATATTTCACAATATACCACCTCGTATTGAATAGCGACAGCTTATGGCCAATTCACTTAAACACAATAAAAAAGCCACCCTATTGGGTGGCTTTTTCACTTTATCATTTCAGCAATCAAAAAACATTTTTACGTGGATCAGGTGATCCTTTTTTATGATTATCCACAAAAAAGCTGTAGACAATCGGAACTAGCAAAGCAATCGAACACACCAGAATTCCGGCAATTAATGGGCTATCTAAATCAATCATTATCGTTCTCCTTAGTGTGCAATTGTGTGATCAGGGCGCCAGCTGAAGTGTGGCAAACGCTTAACAGCAACAATCACAGCCAAACAAAATCCAATAAAGTACCAGAATGCAATCAAATACCCTTTATCCCACCATGGCTGCTTTGCAAGCACAGTTCCATCAGCTTGAATATTAAAGAAGTTTGATATAACCACATCAGGACCTACAACGATGTACTCTTCAAGATCTGCACCAGCTTTTTGCAATTCAATGATCTGAGGTGCAATGACACGCAAATGATCCAGATCTATCGGATGCTGCTCACGTTGAAACGTATATTTCGAATCAAACTGTGTAAGCGAATCGGTGATCAGCGCCATAGCTTTTGTGTTTGCTTCGTGATGAGAAATTGTACGATCATTCATCACTTCCTGAACCATGGTACTATTCATCAAAGATACATAATCCAGATAAATCGCAGCAGTAGGACGCTGGCCATACAGTGGAAATGTAATCGCAATCGCTGTTGCAAAAGTAAGCAGAAGCAGACCAATCACCGGGCGTGGTAATGGGTTATTGTTTTCCGCAATACCACCCAAACTCTCATGTTCCCATACATGCTTAGCTTCTTTGTTTTGATCCTCTGTCGTCAATGAAAACAGCGGATTATTAAATGTCCATCCCATTATTTACCCCCTTATTTCAAATTCAACACAAAATCTACAAGCATACGAGCTTCACTGTCTGCAGCAGGAGTTGGTACTCCCGGTGGATAAACGCTTTCACCTTTAGCATAAGCAAAGTATTGCTCATCCCATGCAGCCAGGTCGATATTCTTTCCATCTGCATCTTTGTCACCCCACAAGAAGTCGTAGCGCGGCATAATTGAATGCGGTTGAACCAGACGTGGATTAAAGAAGTGCATCACCATCCACTCACGTGAAGAGTTGCGCGAACCAACATGCAACAAATCAGGTGCTTTACGGTCAGAACCAAACGTTGTTGGGGATTCGCCATTAAAGTCCCCTACCATCGGAGGGCGACCAAAACTCTGCCAGTCTTGAGTCTGCTCAGGCAACAGTGTGTGACACCACCAGCACCCTTCACGAACAAACAATGTCTTACCAGAACCTGCCATCAACTGTTCGTCCGATGCTTTTAGCGTTGCATCGACATTCCAACCACGAGTTACAGTTGCATACTCCATATATGGCGTATCATTACTTGTAACACTTACAACAAATACAGCACCTTTATCTTCTGACGCCTGGTCGATTTTACCGAGTGAAACTGATGCTTTCTGAACTTCATCACCCAAAATATTATCGTGGGTCAAACCATTCGGAAAATGCGTTCCAGCCGGAAAGACATAAGCTTCAGTCTTATCGATAGCCACGCCAGTTTTCGGGTCTTTCGTCAAGGTTACCTTAATAGGCTTATCTTTACCCTGCAAAAACGGGTCATAATAGTTAAAACCTGTTTCCCAGCCGTAAGTAAGCTGTTTTTCTAACGCCAGTTTTGTAGATGACATTGAAGAAATGTCAATACCTGGCAAAATGATGGTGATGAACATGGATAAACTCAGTGAAATCCCGAACATCCAACATCCGATTTTATATTCTCTAAAAGCCACGGATTCTCCTCCCTTATTTACATAAAAACTATTTTAGTTTCAGGGCCAGCGATATTGCTGGCCCCGATTAATAAAGAACCGCTTAACGTGTATAAGCCACTTCAGCAGGCTGACGGCCAACCGGTACAATATCACCAGCACGAGCAGTCATAACCATGTTGTACAGCCAGATGATGTTACCAAAGAACACCATGGTCCCTCCAATCCAGCGGACGATCATGTAAGGATGCTCAGCAATCACCACGTCCACATAAGGAACTTCATAGATCTTAGCAGCACCCTGGATCAAGCCCGAAATTGTCATGGAGACCCAGTACAATGAGAATCCGATGAGCAGCATCCAGAAGTGGAAGTTAGCCAGAGATGCTGAGTACAATTTACGACGCAGCAGAACCTGCATGCCATAATATACTGATGCAGCTTCAGCAAAGGTTGAGAATCCCAGCAAGGCCAAGTGAGCATGCGCCACAATCCAACCAGTACCATGAATATACCAGTTAATAGCACGCGTTTGTTGGAAACCACCCTGCATATTCAAAGGAATTGCCAGCAACACACCAGTAATTGTGAACTTGATTTCGATGTTCTCAACAAACATAGACCAACGTCCTTGCATAGTTAGCAGGATGTTACATACATATGCTACAGCTGGAACCAGAATCAACACACCTTCAACTGAAGCGAAAGACTTAAGCCATTCTGGCAGCGGCGAACTCATCAGGTGATGCGCAGCTGGCGTTGAATAAAACACAACGATTGACCAGAAATGTAAATGACCAACACGATGTGAATACAACGGATTACCAGTAATTTTAGGCACAATGTAGTATGTGATTGCGGCAGCAACCGGTGTAATCAACAAGCCAAGAACATTATGTGCAAACCACCATGTCATATAAGCTTCATTCAAACCAGTCAGATGCAACCACTCAGGCATATTACCAACCAAGAACACTACAACTGTCATAAACATACAACCAGCAAAGAACCAGTTCGTTGTATAAATACCTTGCGTACGACGATTGATAATAGTCATCCATACGTTCAAGCACCATGGAACAACCATTACAAAAGCAATATACAGATCGATAGGCCAGATATGATCTGAATACTCACGACCGGAAGTTACACCAGCCCAAAGCAAAGCCAATGCAAGGCATAGACCTACATTATAAAGAAGACAGTTCCACACACCCAGCTTCTCTGACCACAATTTAGTATTACCCAGCGCAGGCGTGATATACATCATTGATGCTGCAAACGCCATGGCAATCCAACCAAAGATCACCGCATGCACATGCACCTGACGCATATGACCAAACTGCAAAGCATACAAACCGTGATACAAATCCGGAAATGCAAGCTTAGCCGCATTAAACGAGCCAAGACCTGAACCGATAATGAACCAGGCTATGGATGAAACTCCGAAGAAAATAGCCGCAGTTCCCTGCGGAATATTTTCCTCTTTAGCAAATAAATATTTCAGCATTTTTAAAAGACCCCCAAGAGATTATTATTTGTTACCAACTCAATATTCATCTTCATGCTCTTCGTCATGCTGACCCGGCATCAACAGATACCACGCAAACCACATACTCGAAAACGCAAGCAAAACACCCAGAATTGAAGCAATTGTATCCATTTTCCTATTCCCCCTTCCTGTGACCCTCAAGCAACGCATGCTGCTTAAGCGCATAACCAAGAATTAACACAAACGCAAACCCGAAAATAAACATAATCCAGTCTGCAGTACCTTGATATGTACGCGGATCATAAGGATCCATAAACCACAAACCAGCTTCGCCAAACGGCCCACGACCTACAGCCAGTAGAAACGCAGCAGTAAATACCGAGCCATTCCCCATGCCAGTCGTCATGCCAGCGACGATAGTCAACCAGATTGAACTTTTCATTCAGCCCTCCTCTTTATTCATAACGATCTTATGTGAATCCAAGATGAATTCCCTTTAATCATCGGTAACCTATCTTCAACCCACCCCTTGTCAACCCCATCCAACAACTAGGGTTACTCTTCACTTACAGCATTTTCACCCGTTGCAATTACACAACTTTATATTTAACAACAGCTTAATAAACGTCCAGCTTAACAACCTAAAAAACTCTTGGCATTCACCTTGTTTACATGAAATATCAGGTCAGGACTTGCCGATATCCTCCAATAAATTCAGAATCGCCAAATGAAAGAAATTCTCATCTACGGAACCAGCGCACTCGCCTCACTGTTCATTTTCGGATATACAGTACACATGTTTGTTGGCGGGCTGGTCAGCGAAGAAACCGAAACCATACTGATCGTTGTGGTGGTAAGCATTTGCGCCGCTGCGTTGGCATATCTTGCCTGGGAAACCATGCAGCACAACAGGAAACGCTAGACCTTCCAAGCTACTTGTAGCGCTCTAGCGATTTTATAACTGAATCAAAGTCCGCTTCATTGAACTGATTACGATGAAAAACAAATTGTTTTTTTACGCCGTACTCATCCGACCCCGTTAAGCCAAACGATTTCCCGGCATGATCCGCAAAGAATCGAATATCTTTCAATAAATTCAACATCTGCCCATTTTTTTGTTTTAGCCGAATACGCTCCCGGTTTATATCCAACGCTATCGGCGACGATGGCATAACAAGAAGCCGCCGCATCACACGAGCCCCACCCACCATCAAAAAGAAAAACCCCAGAAACATGAGAACTTGCCCTACAATCTCATCATCTCCGTGCGCATACCAAAGCCTGACACCCATCAACAACAGAAATCCAACGGTTGGCACATAAAGCAATAAATCCCATAAAACACCTGCTTTATCCGCGTGCAATTCACACTGAACCTCTTCCCATCGCTTAGCCATTACAACTTCTTCCCCTGAGTCAGCAATTCCAGTACAGGATCAATTTCTTGATACAGCATTCTTCCCGGATAAACCATCTCAACCTTACCTTCAGCATTAACAATAAAAGTCCAAGGCTCACCTCTTACCTGGAACGCATCGTAAGCCTCTGGGTTATAATACTGATCCATATGAAGAAACAAAACCTGATCACCATATTTATTCATCATTTCTTTTAATAACTGCAACTGCTTGTCACATTGGGTGCAGTGCCCCGGCGTAGCGAATTCAAGCACAATAGGCTTATGTTGTTTTAATGCCTCGTCCACTGACCACTGGTACATACGAGGATCCGGATAACGGTAACTGGTTAATTTAGCCATATCCCCGCCAACATCTTTCAGCGTTTTGGTAGCCAGAGAAGGCACAGCCTCCCCTTTCAAAAAATAACCACCACCACTCATGTCACCAAAATCAATATCACAACCCGATAAAGCAATCAAAACTGCGACAATAAACACGCGACATTTCATCATACTTTTCGCCAACCGGCGCATGTTTTAAAGATATTGTATGCCCATACAAAGTTCGCCAGTAATACGATAGTACCGAAAATACCCACCAGAGCCAACCAGGGACGAACCAGTAGTTCCAATTCAGCAGGAGGCATTGTTAAACTGGCCATACCACCAATCGTACCCGCTGTACTGAAGAAAACGACCATTCCAATCAAGCCAAGGTTATGTGTCCAGAAGTGAACTTTCACCAGCTTCATACTATAGATCGGGCGTTTTACCAAGCGTGGTATAATATAATAAACAGCTGCAAATATCGCCATTTCCACCCAGCCCAGAAGATTAATATGCGTATGAGCTCGCACAATCAATTTACCGAACATGCGCTCATCAACGAAATGTCTGAAGTCATGAATTCCACCCATTAAGGCGCCCCACGAAAACCCTATAATACTATAAATCACACATGCGAAAACAAACCAGAGCGTATATTTGACGTATTCCTGATCTTCCCAAGGTTGACTCATGGCTGCTGTATCTCCTGTATCGCACGATCATTGGCTTCTTTTAAAGCAGCCGGATCATCACGAACATCTTTATATTTTTCTTTCCATTCCTTTGGAGCCCACGTATTCACCATCGAATCAATGAACGGGGAATCTCCTTTTGGCGGCACTGCCGCAGAAGATGAACCCTGATCAGATATTAACTCAGACAAGAATGTTGCAATGGCATGCAAGTCCTGCTTTGGCATCTCAGAAACGTAGGCAGCAGAGCGTTGACCCGGACCATGATCAATCGTTTGTGATCCATAGGTGCTTTCCGGAGATTGCAAGAATGCATTCAACCATTCCTGTGTTCTTCTGGAGCCAATACCATCCAGATCAGCTGTGCGCCCCATATTTGTGCCATTACGTAAAGCACGATGACATGTTGTACAGCCGTTTTCTCGAAACAGCCGCGACCCCAACTGGCCCTCTTCTGATAATTCGGCATGCGTTTTCGTTTCGAACAGTGGTTTATCCGACTTTGAAATTACGACTTGCATGATAATAAATGCAATCACTGCGAATACGACAAATAATCCTGCCACAGTAAATAGAATTTTTTCGCCCGGCTTTAAAGGTTGACTTGGTTTACTCATAGCCCGGCATTATTCCTCCACATGGCTACATTGCAAGCGCCAATGGCTGCACCTGATCCATATTCAGCGACTCAGTGTATGCTTGCCTATACCTCTCATACATCTAAGATTCGCATTACTATGCAAAAAATAAATCCACCCATGAAATACTTCTTCAATAGCTTAGCCATATATATCGCAATCTCAATCCTGTTCACCGGTTGTCTGACTCAAGCCAGTCAGACAGAGCAGGCACACAGCCTGGTTGAGCAGGCGCATCAGGCTTTTGAGGCCCGGCAGTGGGATTCGCTGACGCCGTTATATGCTCCTACTTTCTTTCAAGACAAATCCCCGGAGGATTGGAAAATAACACTAGAAAATACAACAGCAGGACTTGGCAAGCTGACTGGAGTACAGCCCACATTCGAACAAAAGGACCCCCGCTTTGGTGGAGATTTTTATTTGTATGGCTTTTTACTTCAATACGAAAACGGCTCAATCAGTGAAACACTTACTGTTTATTCAAGCATTGATGATGACGTATTGAAAATTTCAGGACATATTCTTAAAACCAGAAGGAACACCAAATCATGAGGCGCTTAATAAGACTTATATCCGCTTCATTGCTGGCTTTAGCACTTACCTCATGCATGGCTGCTGAGGATGTTGTACCACAAGAAACAATTGATTTTCTGGAAGGCGAATGGATTCAAGACGAAGGTTCTGCCAGCATATATTTTTATAACGATGACAACTTCACCATCAAGTTCACCATACCCGACCAAACACCACCGCTGCGCTACCTTTCAACGATAGAAACCATGAAAGACGGCTTTGCCTTCAGCCTGGGCAACCACTGGCAAAAACCCGTTGAAGTGATTATGCTTGAGGACGCAAATCAGATCGACCTTCTCATGCCCGGAGATGAACCCAGAGAAACGCTGCATATGAAGCGAATGGTATCGAAATGAAGCTACAGTTTTGTTGTGTCGACAGTACAAGCAAAACAAATTATTTAATTTTTTTATAATACCAGCGGGAGGATTACAATGAAGATTTCTGAAGTTATGACCACATCACCGATTGCGTGCAAAGCCGATGATACGATTCGTTTCGTAGCCAAAAAGATGGTTATGCGCCGATGCGGCTCTATCCCCGTCATTGACAACGATAACAAACTTATCGGCATCGTCACCATCCGGGATACCATGATGCCTTTATATCCAAATTTTGGCGAATACGTACACGACTCCGTACATGGCCGCGACTTTGAAGAAATGGAAGAGAACTACAAACGTGTTCTTTGCATGAAAGTAAAAGAAGTGATGACACCAGATCCGCTAACCGTATCAAAAGATGACTCCATTCTCAAAGCTGCATCATACATGGGATTACGCAACCTCAGGCGCATTCCAGTCACTGAAGACGGCAAACTGATCGGCATGGTAAGCATCGGTGATATCGCTCGCGGCTTATACATTCATCAGGGCATTTAGCACAAACCAGCAGCAATAAAAAGCCGGCGTTTTCAAATTGAAACGCCGGCTTTTTTTATGCTTAACCCTTATAAAACTTTAGTCGCATACCCAGCCAGACGAGACCTTTCACTGGCTCGCAGTTTAACATTGCCGGACCAGTCCCATCCCGCAAATTGTTTCACCACATGTGACAAGCCGTTACTGAATTCAGTCAAGTAAGGCGTATCAATTTGAGCATTATTTCCCAACACAATAATTTTCGAGCCTTCGCCCATCCGCGTAACCAGGGTTTTCATCTGATGTGGCGTTAAATTCTGTGCCTCATCGACAATCAACCACGTCCGGGTAAACGTTCTTCCACGGGCAAATGATAACGCTGTTATTTCAATTCGATGCTGCCCCAGAGTAGAAGCCAAATCGCTCGCATCCTGATCCAGCAAATAAGCCAGATTATCTTTAATAGCTCCCATCCATGGCTCAAGCTTTTCCTTTTCTGTTCCGGGAAGAAAGCCGATATCCTGCCCCATTGGCACCGTTGCCCGAGTCACCAGAATCTTCTCGTAAATCCCCATATCCAATGTCTGGTGCAATCCACATGCCAGAGCCAGCAATGTCTTTCCTGAACCCGCCAGCCCAGTAACACTGACGAGATCGAGATTCGCATCCATCAGCAGGTTCATAGCCATATTCTGCTCCAGGTTTTTTGCCTGAACTCCCCACACAGCATGCCTTTCACTGCGATAAGAATAAATATCCTGCAACTCTACCTTTCTGCCTTCGCCAAGATGCGTACACCTCAATGCAACCTGTCTGTCACCGGGCAATATCACAAAGGAATTGATAGGTGGTAGCTCCATATCCTGTGGCCAATCGATCAGATACTGGTTTCCGTGGTCAATCGCACTGACTTCCATGCTTACAGCCATTTGTTCCCAACGTTTATCATCGATAAAAATCTGACCGGTTGTTAAAGCATCCGGATCAATCACAACCCGATCCGAACGATAGTCTTCAGTCGTCAAACCCAGTGCACGTGCCTTGATGCGCAAATTAATATCTTTCGAAACCAGCACAACCTGTCGATCCGTGTTCTTTTCAAGCAATGCCAGCGTCACTGAAATAATACGATTATCACCACTATCATTAGCCAGAAAAGGCGGCAAGAGCGTTGGATCCTGATTAAGCTCAAAAAACAAACGACCGCCACCGGGTAACAAACAGCCCTTACTCAAATCTTCAGTTTGTTCGCTTAATTGGTCGAGATATCTGGACACCTCCCGAACATTACGAGCCAACTCATCCAGTCCACGTTTGACCTTATCCATCTCTTCCAGAACAACGAGTGGCAACACCACATCATGCTCATCGAAATGACTCAACGCATTCGGATCATGAATCAGCACATTAGTATCCAGAACAAAGATTTTACTTGGTTGCTGTTGCATATATTCCGCCTTTTATTTCTTAATGGACTCTTGCAATCAATAAATCTGAACCTTCTGACAAAACAATAATTTATTTCTATATTCTTCCGGATCTTTAGTCTGCGTTAAGCTTCCACCACGAGGAAACAGCGCATCGTACAAGCGCGAAACCCAGAAGCGCAGCGCAGCCAAACACAAAAGATGAGGCAAAGCATTTTTTTCATCTTCATTCAAAAGGCGCACGGACTCATATCCGGCAATAAATGCTCGCATCCGATCCGGATCATTTTCAGAAAAAATAACTGCCTGAGCATTGAGGGCGATAGCAACATCCAGAACCAGAGATTCATCATGCGCGTAATAAAAATCAATCATACCTGAAACAGCATCGCGCTCAAAAAGGATATTATCTACAAATAAATCACCATGAATCACACCTTTCGGCAGCACTGGTGCTTTCCAGCACCTTTGCTCATCGAGCGCATCCATCAATAATGTCGCAGCATCATCACCATAAACGTGTAAAACCTTATTCTGAATAGTTTCAATAGTGGTTTCCAGCCAGCGCAAACCCGTTGGAGAACAACGCCGCTGTTCAAATGCCATACCCGCAACATGCAGCCTGGCCATAGCTTCTCCTGAGGTCGTGAGCTGCGTCAGTGACAGTTGATCCAGTGTCTTTCCTGACAAACAAGACACCACACAACCTACCTTTGTTACTGCACCATCACTAAATTCAAACAGCAAAGCCCCGTCTTGCTGACGCATAACATCCGGACATGACACACCCTGCTTCGACAGGAAATGCATCAACTCCATAAAATACGGCAATTCACTGGCATTCATACGTTCAAAAACTGTTAACACATACCGGGTATCAGCTGAGTCGGATTGCATATCAATGAAATAGTTACTGTTCTCGATACCTGCTGCAATGCCTTCAAATGAAATCAACTCGCCAAGTGAATACCTGGCCAGAATCTCTTGCATGTCCTTCCGAGTCAACTCCGTATAAACCGACACTCAACCCTCCCTATTTAAAATGATGATGCTTTCTTAATCAGACTCGAACGTAATCGACTGCGTTCGATTGCCTGCTGTTTTCGCCATACATTAATTTTTTCATGATTACCTGAAAGCAACACATCAGGTACCGCTTCACCCTCGAACACTTCAGGCCTTGTATAATGCGGCCAATCAAGAATACCCTCTTCAGTGAATGAATCAAGCACAGCTGAATCTGCTGAACCCAACACTCCGGGCAACAAACGAATAACCGCATCAAGCACGCATAGCGCGGCAGGCTCACCACCGGAAAGCACATAATCACCTAACGAAAGTTGTTCATCCACGTACTGACTTATGCGTTCATCAAAACCCTCGTATCGACCACATAACAATGTAATAGATGACATGTTCGCATATTCCAATGCCTTCGCCTGAGCAAATGGTACCCCTGCCGGCGAGAGCATCACCACATGCGTGTCGGGTTGGCGGGTTCGAGCCTGACGAATAGCCGCCACAACCGGTTCAGGCTTCATTAACATACCTGGACCACCCCCATACGGTGCGTCATCCACAGTGTGATGTTTATCAGTTGAGAAATCTCGAATTTGTAAATATTCCACTTCAACCAGATTAGATTTAATGGCTCTGGCCGGAATAGAGCATGACAATGCTGAAGTGAAAAAATCGGGAAAAAGAGTTAAAACTTGGGCGTGAAACATGCGTCCATGCCTTCCAGCAAATGGATAGTTATCTTTTTTTTGTCAATATTCACGTCAAGGACAACATCTTCAATGAAAGGAATCAGCCATTCGCCGGGTGATTCCACCTTGGCCGCTTCAACCACAAGAATATCCTGCGCACCAAATGACTGAAGTTCAATGACCAAACCCAGTTCAACTTCCTCATCAGTACAAACAGCGCAACCAATCAAGTCATCCCAGATATACTCATCGGGTTCAGCCGTAATATCCTGATAAGATATATAAAGCTTCTTTCCGACAAAAGATGTGGCTGTTTCAACATCTGAAATGCCATCGAGCAGAATCAATACACGCTTACCGTGTTGCCAACAGCGTGTGATATTAATTGGAGTAACCTGTTCAGGATTATTACCAACCCGTAAGCAGTGATAATTAGCTATCGCTGCTCCGGGTTCAGTATAAGAATAGACAACCAGCGCACCTTTTAAACCATGTGTCCCCACAAGATCTCCGACATGAATCAATCGATCATTCATATCGCCAACTGGTTTTCAATTAAAAAGCCCAAAAGGAGCTTCTTAAATTCATTATTTAGCGCTAGCGGATGCCTTCTTGATCAAGCTTGCAACACGGTCAGAGACCTGTGCACCCTGATCAGTCCATGCTTTCACACGATCCAGATCCAGTTCAATTACTTCAGGTTCTTTGCAGGGATCGTAATATCCCAGCTTTTCAATAAACGCGCCATCACGTCGAGTTCTTTCATCTAAAACGACGATGCCATAAAATGGACGTTTCTTGCGTCCACCGCGTTGCAAACGAATTGTTGTTGCCATGAATCAACACCTCCGAAAAATCAGGCCGCGCACTATAATCGCACCCATCCACAACAGCAAGCGCCCGTTTTACACCAAAAGTAATTGTTTTTTATTTAATCACTAGACTTTCGAAATCATTATCACACAATAACGGACCGCTATTTCAACACGGATTATGGTCATAATAGTAAATACGACGTTATTGCGCTGATCGTAAGAATGAGGCTCACATGTTTTCACGCTCACTTCCTGGAGTTATTGCCATTATCCTCGGGGTACTGTATTGGCCTTTTGAATCATTTGTTCACTCATGGTTCTTTCATGAGGGAACCTTTTATGAACAATTGTTCACAACAGAGTCAAATGAATTCTGGATGCGTTCCACCATATCCATAACTTTTATTTGCTTTGGTATTTATGTTGCAAAACTTCTGACTCATCAGGCAAGTTTAATTGAAAACATGAGCGTCCTTACCAAAGCACTCGCCCAGGCAGGCGAAGCCATCATTATCACAAGCACTCAAGGCGACATCGAGTATGTTAATCAGGCATTTACTGCCACTACCGGTTATCAGCTAAGTGAAGTCATCGGCAAAAAGCCCAGTATTTTGCAATCCGGCAAACAGGACCAAGAGTTTTACAAAGCCATGTGGACTTCGATTGCCACTAAAGGCGCCTGGAAAGGAAAAATTTGGAACAAACGGAAAGACGGAACTGTTTATCCGGAGCAACTTCACATTCAAGGCGTCAAAAACAAACATGGCGTGATTGTGCAATATGTTGGTACCTTTTCCGATATCACTGAGCAAATTCTGTTAGAGGATCAACTACGACAGTCGCAAAAAATGGAAGCGATCGGCACGCTTGCTGGTGGCATTGCACATGACTTCAATAATATTCTGGCCTACATCACCGGCAATTTATTTTTAATCAAAGATGGACTCCAGGACCATCCTGAAATCCAGGAGAAGATTTCTCACATTGAAGAAGAAGCATTTCGTGCTGCTGACATGATAAAGCACTTATTGACCTTCGCCCGAAAGAACACCACCTACTTCAAGCCCTTTAATTTAAATGACCTTATGCAGCAAACCCTTAACCTTGCCAAAGCAACATTACCCAGCAAAACCACGCTCAAATTAAACATTGAATCAGAGCCTTTAATCATCATGGGTGACATATCCCAGGTTGAGCAGGTCTTTCTCAACATTCTGAATAATGCTCAGGATGCCATTGAAAACGCAAACTCTCCCCAGATCATAATCAAACTCTCCACTCAAAAAGTTTCAGACAAATTACGATCGAAACATGCAACAATTACTGATGATTACTATGCGTGTATGGAAATCACAGACAATGGCTGTGGCATTGAATCTGATAACATTGCAAATGTTTTTGATCCTTTTTACACCACCAAAGATATAGGAAAAGGAACCGGCTTAGGTTTATCCATGGCCATTGGCGCCATTCAATCTCATAAAGGTGTGATTGATGTGGATAGTATTCCCGGGTTAGGAACCAGCTTTAAAATCTACCTGCCTCTGGAAACGAATAATAAAATTGAGCTTCAAAAGGCAAACACGCCTCTAAAGAAAGATAATAGAGAATCCATTTTAATTGTTGATGACGAAGCAGAATTTCTCAGCACCCACTCACAACTGTTGTCACATCTTGGCTATCAGGTCACAACAGCCAGTAATGCTGATGATGCATTAAATCTATTTCTCAACGAAACCAATCATTTTGATTTAGCCATGCTGGATATCGTCATGCCAGGGAAAAATGGCGATGAACTTGCCAGAGCATTGAGAAGCACCTCACCTGCACTCCCCATCATCTTCATGACTGGATATGACAGCAATCATATCCCGGCCAGCATTTCAGAAATAACAGACAGCCTGCTTATTTTTAAACCTGCCAACATTTCAGCACTCAATAAAAGTATTCAGAAGATATTACACAAAGCATAGAAAGATCCGATTATCCTTGGATTATCCCTGCAAGGCCACAACAGTGACTTTGCCAACTTCACCAGCAGTACCAGCAAGTTATTTCAAAACCTATGGCCCGTTACAACATTCCAGTTCGACTCTTCGGAACCATTTCCGAATCGGTTCACGCGCCCCTTAACCACATCAGCAAGCCAACTGTTTCTCATAGACAACACGTCATATACATAATCGACCAACAAAAAAGGCTGAACGATTGTCATCGTCCAGCCTTTCAAGCACTCAAATCAAACGTAAATTTATGACAGTACTTTATCCAGCATCGTCTTAGACATCACCACCCCAACCACTCTCCAGATCAGCAAACTGCCATCCTTGGCAATGTTTATAGTCATCTTCAATTCAGGGTTTTCCTCACTGGTCAGAATAACTGACACCCGATTATATGCCCAGCTCGTGGTATTCCAGCTCACATCAACAAACTCGTAACTACCAGAAGAGCCTTTGACGAAGCCAGCTTTAACCATCAAGTCCACCAAATTATCTGTTGTTACCTGCAACTTCGGACTATTAACCACCACATCCATAGAAGCTGAATATTTGTCATTGGGGTCCTTTTTAACCTCGTCCAGAATACCCGGCATTTGCGCAAGGATTGTACGATTCAACTTATCAAAGTTGATCCCGTCTTTCATCATTTCCGCATCATTATTCAAAAGGCCGTCGTGCAGATTTCCTTTCTCCACGTACAAACCGCCATAAGAAGCCAGCACCAGTACCAGCACGCAAGTCGTGTAAAAAAGAACCATCCTCAAACCATTGTTCTGTTTCTTATAATCAGTACCCTCAAATACATCATTGTGTACTTTAATATCGCGAACGACCTTTCCCTCGTGTCTTTCGTATGCAGCCATGAAAAAAGGCCCTCCTCTGTTGTAATGTAAATTGTGTCACACTCATAAAATTCAAATCGAAACTTAGCATAAGATGTATACCAAAGACAAGTTTATACAGCACCACCTTCGCATCAGCGATACACCACCCGCTTGCTGGCCCACAAGAGTCAATCCACTCTATTACCAATGCATAACCGAACCATGATTCAGTGCATCCTTAATTTTTACTTAACAAATAAATAAGATATAATTAGGATACATTTTTCAACATCCAGCCACATGGATCTTACAGCTATGGGAAGGGATTTAAACCAAGGAGGATTCAACATGACGTTACGTAACGGCTTAACTACATGTGCACTTTCAATGTTTGCATGTATATTTTTTGCATCAGCTGCACAGGCAGAAACACGGGAAATGAATATGACGATTGATGAGGTGACTATCGCGGTCGCTCCCGATCTGAATTACAAAGTCTTCGCCTTTAACAGGCAAGTCCCCGGGCCATTGATTCATGCCAAAGAAGGCGATGATCTGGTCATTCACGTGACCAACAATACATCTCTGGCGCATACCATTCACTGGCATGGCGTTCATCAAACCAATTCATGGCGCATGGATGGAGTTCCCGGCATTACGCAAGAAAACATCCAGCCCGGTAAAACATTCACCTATGAAATGAAAATGGACCGCCCCGGTACGCTTTGGTACCACTGCCACGTCAATGTAAACGAACATGTTGGCATACGTGGCATGTGGGGACCGATGATCATTGATCCTGCCAATCCAACCGAGCTGGAAAAGAAAGTGACCAAAGAAGTGCTGATGATGTTCTCAACCTGGGAATCTGCTAATGCTGAAAAATACGGCACCGGTTCAACACCATACGATGTTGAAGATTACTTCAGCGTCAATGGCCGTTCTTTCCCTTATACGCAACCGATTCGTCCGAAGACCGGCGATGTAGTTCGAGTTCGTCTTTTTGGTTCCGGTGGCGAGATTCACTCCATGCACATTCATGGACATGACTGGACCGTTACACATAAAGACGGCTTGCCACTCGCTCAACCTTATAAGTCTGAAACCATCCTTTTCGGACCTGGTGAGCGCTATGATGCCATATATGAAGCTGACCATAAGGAAGGCCGTTTTATATTCCACGACCACGTCGACAAACATGTAACAGCCCATGGAAAGTTCCCGGGTGGGCCGATTACCGTTCAGGAATATGAAGGCACACCAATGGATGACTGGTATGTATGGAAAGACAAGGATTTTGACCCTGACTTTTTCTATCAGGAATCAATGAAAAAAGGCTATGGCCTGTTTGAACAACCAAAACATCGCGGTACCTCAGATAAAAAAGAACGTGGCAGCCGCCAAAACTAAGGAGTGCACATGAATCGCTTTATTTTAGTTGCCCTGCTTGCCCTCACCGTTTCACCCGCGCTAGTCAGCGCGGGTGATACCGGCACTGACATCCTCGAGAATAGCTGTTCTTCCTGTCATGATCTCAAAGGGCCGGCACCGCAAACCATACATGCCTTATGGAAACGTGATGCACCGGATTTATTCTACGCTGGTAATAAATTCCAGCGCGAATGGCTGATTGAATGGCTGCAAAAGCCGGTACGTATTCGTCCGGCAGGCGTTAACTATTTACGTACAATCAACTCCACGCCAATTAATCAGGATGTATCAAAGAAAGGGCGCAAGTATGATGTTCTTTGGGGCGAAGTACTCAAACCGCTGAAACATGTAACCCTGAATAAAGATAATGCAGAAGCAGTAGCTGATGCTCTTATGCAATTAACACCAAATAACGATCTCACTGCTGAGATGGCGCTTGATGATGCTCAAGATGTGGATCTGGACAGTGGCGAGTTGCTGATCGACAAGGTTTATGGCTGCCTGTCATGTCACCAGATCGAACCCGGTTACGGCGGTTATACCGGTGCTGAGTTGTATACGGCGGGTAAACGATTGCAAGCTGAATACATGCTGAGCTACATCAAACGCCCGAAAAACTGGGATCCGAAAATTTGGATGCCCAATGGAAATGTTAAACCTGATGACCTGCAAAAGATTGCTAACTATCTGATTCTGCTTTCCAAGGAGGACTTCAATGCGTCTAATTAAGTTATTCTTTGCTGTAGCGGCTTTAGCTTTCATCACTACGCCAGCCATACAGGCAGAAGAAGCATATCTCAACTACAAGAGCTATTGCATGCAATGCCATGGCATGCACGGCAAAGGCGACGGCGTCAACGTACCAGCCATGAATGTTTTACCTCGCGATCATAATGACAACAAATACATGATGACGCGCACAAACACTGAAATTTATAATGCCATTAAATTCGGTGGCCAGTCAGTCAACAAATCGATCAAAATGCCTGCCTGGGGAGATACATTTACGGAAGAAGAACTCCATCAGTTGGTCGGACATATCCGAACCCTGTGCTGCGAAAGTGAAATTATCCGTGGCGTAAACTTCAAATAAAGATCCACTTCACATCCACCGGCAGTCTTTCCTCAACGTTTCGGGAAAGACTGCCGGTAGATTTATCTTCAATATCTATTCCAGCATTTGTAACCCATAAATCTGTAATAACCGGTATATCCCCGTTGGCAGAGCAAATTTAGAAATGTCCTTCACCCACTGCCCACATCCAATTGGATCTTGTTGAATCTGTTCCCCATACAAATGCAATCGCCGATGCGTAAGCGTATGTATATAACAAGGCTTAGCTCCTTGTTCAGGCACATATTTTTCCAGTATAGGCGGTGTCCATAAGCCACCCCAAATACCGTCATCAGGCCGCTTCTCCAGCCACAATCCGCATTCTGGCTGATAATATAACTTAACCTGCCAGTGGACATCCCGCACCGAGCTTCGCTTATCAGTCTTTGGAGCGTTTCCACAGACCTCATTAACCTTGCCGACCGATGCACAAGAATCAGCCAACGGACACATCCCACATTTAGGTGATTTAGCCGAACATAATGTGGCACCCAACTCCATCATAGCCTGATTCCACAGCGCCGGTTGATCGGATTGATCGATAGCCTGCTGAGCCAGCAACCATAGCTTTGCATCAGCCATCTCATTCACTGTCACTGACCAGCGCTTCAGTACCCGTTTAACATTACCATCCAATACCGGTTTACTGAGACTAAAACAGAAAGAAGCAATCGCTCCTGCTGTAGAACGTCCTACCCCCGGTAAACTCAGAATCTCATCAAACTGCCGGGGAAAATCACCGTTATTTTCATCAACCACCTTCCGGGCTGCGGCATGCAAAAAACGGGCTCTGCGATAATATCCCAGACCCTCCCATGCTTTTAACACATCATCCAATGGCGCATCAGCCAAAGACTGAATGTCGGGAAACATGTTAAACCAGCTCAGATAACGTGGCAAAACAGTGTTAACCTGCGTCTGCTGCAACATCACTTCAGATATCCAGATATGATAAGGATCAGCAGTTTCTCGCCACGGCAGAACGCGTGCCACCAGCGCATACCAATCCAGCAATTGCCTACATTGTTCTGAAGACAAACCTGTCATTTACCACTTCAAATGTAAGATAGAAACTGACTCGATCCAGACCCCAGGAACCTGGCAGCGGCCTGAAAGGAGCGGCCGCATGGATAGCCTGAACTGCACTCTCATTGATTTGAGCAACCGGACTGGGCCTCAGTATTTCGACGCCGCCCAACTCACCATTATGTTCAATCGTAATACGCATCATCGATCTGCGCTGGCTATCCGTGTACTTCTGGTAATCGGCTTCGCCCGGCCGCCACTGCTCCTCCAGAGCCTGCACCAGTGCATGAGCATACGGCGCATACTTGGCTTCACGCGTATTAATCGGAACATCGGCTTCTTTCGAAAGCATCTGTTTCAAACGCCTTTCCCGTTCAAAGTCGCGCGATAGCTGTGACAATGCCATACTGGAAGGCATAAGATTAGCCAGCGGAATAACCTTTTCCGGCACTGAAGATTTCTCGACCTTTTGGTTCTTCAGCTTTGATGGCTGATCATTCACTTCACCATCCTGGGCTGAGCCTTTTTTGGTGAGCGTTTTCATTCGCTTGTCCTCACTCTTGGCAAGTGCCTTGGAGGGAGCGGGTTTCTTGGGTTCAGGGGTCGGTTCTTTAGTGTTGTTCTTACTGACTGCCGGAGCCTTGGCGACGCGGGTTGTATCATCTTTAGCCTGCTGCGAACTTCCCTGTGCACTTTTATTAGCAATGGTTTTTGCATCACGTGGAGGTTTTTTCGTCTTCGCTGCTTGCTCAGGATCCAGCAATACCACATCCATCACCTGCGGCGGCTGCTTTTGAGCCAGCGCTTTTTCCGGATGAGCAAAATCAATCAGCGTATACAAAAGCACATGTATCACTACCGACAGCAGCAATGACAAGACGAATCGTTTCTGTTGTGAATTGATTTGCAATATAATTTCCTAGACCTGTTCAACTAAGGTATGTTGTTTCATGCGCCAGAGCATGTATGTCGCAAGTGAACCATTCAACCAGCCAGTAACACAAGATAAAAGTAATAATGGCGGCAGCAGATAATACAATGCCAATTGGTGTATGAATAGCATCTCCACAACAAAAAACTGCGCCACCATATGAGCAAGCGCACCCACCAAACTAATTCCAGCCAAACCAACACCCGGTACAAACCTCCAAAACAGCAACATAACAGCAGCTGCAAATACAGAGCCGGACAGTGAAATAATAAATGTTGGGGTCAACAGCGTTCCAATAAAAAAGGAGCCCACCACAACACGCCCGACAGCCAGCGAAAAAGCTGCCCGGGGCCCCAACAATTCAAGCGTAAGCAGCGTCATAATATTGGCCAGGCCCGGTTTAAACCAGGGGCCCAAGCCCGGCAAAGCCGCTTCAAACACATGTAACCCTGTCGCCAACAGTAACAAACCTACCCAGACTGCCTTCCGTTCAATAGAGGCCAGCGAAGGCCTCTGCGGCATATGATCAGCTCCCACCGGTTGACTGCTCACTCAACCACCGCATCAAAACTATCATGACCCGCACCCAGAATAGTTACAAGAATATGGTTTGGTATGCAGGCGATCACATCTCCTACATGGTGATGTACGCCAGAGCGCACACAATGTTTTGAAGTGCATGACGAATGGACAACGCGCACACCTTCCTTGTCTATCACTATCTCTGATTCTCCTTCGCTCCCTTTGGCGATGTAGTGAATCGGTTGATCAGGATTCAAGGGGTATTTAGCCAGCAGTTCATCATCATGATAAACAAATACCATGGGGGTATGGCCGGAAAGATTCTGATATAACCACTGCCACGCAACGATAATGGTCAGAACAGCCAGAACCAGCAACACGCGATCAACCAGTGTTCCTTTGAACCAATAGCTCAAGGATGGCGCTTGCCTGATATCATCTGCTTCTTCGATCATCGGCCAAGTGTAAACATCTGCAAGATAGGAGGCGATGAACAATATTAATGCGTCGGCCGGGCAAGCTTGGCCAGACAAATGTCAATCGCTAAGCTTGTTTATCCGTTACACGCATTTTCAAATGCAGCAGCCGCCTGTTGCCATTGTTGCTGATCACGATACCACTGACCACGAGTCTGCCAGAATTCAGCCCGTGGATGCTCAGCCAGCAAGCTCGCCATGGTTTCTTCAGCCAGACCTTCCAAACCGGCCTGATGTGCCAACTGTGCTCTGAGCCATTGCAATGCAGGTGTACCAGCGCCAGCCTTTTCAACACGTTTAAACACAGACAGGGCATCTGCCTTCATGTATTCAAATGCGGCTTTAGCGACCAGCATATCATCATGCGCATTCAGGTGATCAAGCCACAGCTGAATAACAGCCAAATCTCCGTCCGTTTGTTGTTTGTAATAGCCGACAGCCAACACAACATCCGTCTGATGCGGCATTAATCGAAGTGCCTTGCGATAATATTCTCCGGCCTGCTTGCCAGCCTTTTCAGCGATATGAATCCACGCCGTAGCCAATAATGGTTTAACCGAAGTCGCAGAACGGAAACCCCGCTTCCAGATACGTTCCAGAGAAACCGCCGCCTGATTCCAATCTTCTTCCTCGACAGCCATTTCAGCCTCGCGAATCTGGGCTAACGGAGAGTCGGGAAATTCTCGTAACCACGACTGCAACAAGACCTTCCGGTTTTTAATGTCCAGCGCCGGCTTATGCATAAGATCAGTTCCTATGCGAGCTTTTAAAGCCACATGCAGTCCATCTTCACCCTCGATCATCTCAGGATTAAACGACTCCTTGTCTGATATAAGCGTCAACAAAGGATGCGACCAGTCAGGCAACAGGGATTTTCCCTTGCCCAGATTGCGCTTACCATGATCACCCTGCATATTGATACATTCGGCAATACCCAGCTTCAGGCGTTCTTCGCGGCGTTTGCGTCCACCCAGCTTTAATGTTTGCCATATATAACCCGGCCCGGCAATCAGTGCGGTAAATACACGACTAGCCAACCAGAAGACAAACAGAAGACATATCAAAGCTCCAACAAAAGCCCCTTGTTTCGCCTCAAACTGCCAACCGAAAGCTTCAACCCGCATGACCTGACCGGCCACATCCGGAAACAGACTGAATGCCACCAAAAGAGCCAAAACCAGAATAAATAGCACAAATAATCTCATCATTGCCTCACCCAACCTTCAGCCGACTGTCGCAATGTATTGATGTCCTGAATTAGAGAACTGAATGATTCCGGCAGCCCCACTTCCGGACTCGGCTCACCGGCAGGCATTTGCTGTGCCAAAAACAATTGCAATCTGGCTCTGAGCTGTAGCCATTCAGAATCATCCGGCCACTGCTCAGTTGCCAGCGACTGGCGAACCTGCAGCAAACTTTGACGCAAGAACTCCAACTCCTTTTGTTGGCCGCTCAAGGCCGGAGCCAGTTGAAATTGATTTGCGATCCAGCCCAGCCAACTGTTATCAAAATCGGGCACTACATTGCGACGTTCAGGAACTTTTAATTGTGAGGAAAGATCCAGCAGCCGCTGCTGCCATTGCAGCGAACGATCCAGCGCTGACTTGGCAAGTTTTTGCATGGCTTCAGACTCTGCCCGCTCATCCTCTGTTAATGATGGAAATAAAGAAATTTCCTGCCAGGCAAGTTGTACTTGAGGCAAGCGATAAGTCGGGTTACTTATCCAGCTTAATTGCTCGCGCAGCTGTAATGTTTCCAGATTCAGGCGCAATTGCTGTAAACTCTGCTGCATCTGATTCAGCGAACCGATTTCACTACTTAAGCCATGCACAGCATCTATGAGTTGCGTGATACTTTGCTTGTCCTGATCTGAAATAAGTGGCTCAGAGGCCACCTCCTTTACGTTCTCTATAGCTACAGGTTCAGTTACAGGTTCAACAACCGGTTCAACAACAGGCTGAACGATAGTTTGCACAACGGGTTGTACGATATTCAAACGCGTCAGATATTCGGGAGCCCGGATGGAGGTATACTGAACCAGCCCCAGGCTTATCAGCATACCCATGATCAAGCCGCTAAAAAATGCTGGCCAACGCTTCTTTTGCGGCGGCTGCTTTTTTATTTCCGTTTCATCGACGACCGCAAAAAGCGGATCATCAGAATCGCCAACTATCTCTTCCAGATCATCCACATCGTTCGAAGATTTCTTCGATTGTTCATTCATCTGCGATCTTCCCTCAACCAACGCGCCACATCCTTGGCATGATACGATAAAATCATATCTGCGCCGGCTCGCTTAAAGCCCAGCATGGTTTCCAGCACAACCCTGCGCTCATCAATCCAGCCTTTCTCAGCTGCTGCTTTCACCATGGCATATTCACCGGATACATTATAAACCGCCATCGGCAACATGGTTGCATCTTTAACCTCACGGATAATATCCATATAGGCCAGCGCCGGTTTAACCATCAAAATATCCGCGCCCTGCTCAGCATCGAGCTTGGCTTCGAGAATGGCTTCACGACGATTCGCCGGATCCATCTGGTAAGTCGCACGATCACCAAAACTGGGCGTGGAATCGGCGGCATCTCTGAATGGACCGAAGTATCCGGAAGCATATTTAACCGCATAAGACATAATCGGGATATTCGTGAAACCTTCGGCATCCAGCGCCATTCGGATTGCTGCAATCGTCCCATCCATCATACCTGAGGGCGCAATGACATCGATTCCAGCCCGTGCATAAGAAACAGCCTCTTTTTGCAAATTCAACAGCGTTGCATCGTTATCCACATCTTCGCCATGCAATACACCGCAATGTCCGTGGTTGGTGTATTCACAAAAACACGTGTCGGCAATCGCCAACAATTCAGGACAAGCTGCTTTAGCTGCGCGAATTGCCCGTTGCACAATGCCCTGATCATCCCAACCTGAGGAACCAATCGCGTCTTTTTCTGCCGGAATACCAAAAAATATAATCCCCGGAATACCCAGCTCAGCCACCTCATTGGCACACTGATCAACCTGACTCAAAGGAATCCGCGACACGCCCGGCATACTTGCCACCGCCACAGCCTCAGTAATCGTCTCATCGACAAAAACCGGATAAATAAAATCTGCCGTCGACAATGTTGTCTCACGAACCAGACTCCGAATGCCTGCACCACTTCGTAAACGTCTGGGTCGAACAACCAAATCAGGTAATGTCATCTCTGAGCCTCCAAATTTAAATATATCTGTAATGCATCAAGCATACCGTGAAAACTTGTCTCTTCAGCAATTACTCGCACATTCAACCCGATATCTCGGGCTGTGCAAGCGACTTGTTGACTGATAGCCACAAGAATCGGCCTGTTGGCCAGAGAAATATTCGCCATGAGATGCAAATAATGTTCTGCCGTTTTCGGACTACCCAACAGTACGGCATCGACTTCATCCCTGGCTAGTGATCCCCGTACCTGCTTTAGCTGTACATCAGTATATTCAGGCAAGCGCATGCGATACACCTTAACCAGTTCGAAAGGCACTTGCTGCTCAAGAAAATATTGTTGCAAAGTATCCGCACCCTCTTCGGCGCGAAACATCAGGACGGATGCAGGCACCGGCAAAGCCCGATACGCGTCTACCAGACCCTGCTGGGATGCAGGCGCGGCGATAATAGCCGGTTCAATCTGCAATGCTTGCAATGATCGTGCTGTTTTCTCACCGACCACGGCAATTCGCTTTGTTTCAAACAAAACCTGTAACGCTTGGCGACTTGACTCAGCCAACACGTGTACCGAATTAACACTGGTTAATATGATGTCCGAAACGTTTTCGATTTTATGTAGCCCGTCGGTCACCCCATCAGACAACACTTCCTTCTCAAGACAAGGAAAGGCAATCGGAATAGCGCCTCTCTGCACAAGCATGTTTGCCAAAGGGATATTTTGTTCGGCTGTGCGAGTCATCAGTACCCGACAGCCTGAAAGATTCTGTTCATCTGCTAACATCCCTCAATGATGCGACGATTCACCATTGAAGCCAACCAAAAACAAAAAGCCACCTCCCGAAGGAGGTGGCTTTGTCCCACCCAATCATTTTTTTTTGAGTCTTATTTAATCTTGGACAACAGATCTTTGTTCTGCACAAGATTTCTTACGCCATGCCCGTGATCTTCCTTGAACTCATTACCTTCACACCACTTACCAACGGAGTTGATGTCAACCTTGGCAACATTCGGGAACACTTCCCAGGAAACCTGGAACGGAGAACCCTTCTCGTTGTAGCCAGGCCCCGTAGTAGAACCGATGTAGTTCACTGGAGTACCAAGATCGGTCGGCATATTCACAGCCTGGAACTTGCCATTCTTTTCAGCCACCTTGGTCAGTTTACCGAAATCCAGAGCGTGTTTGTCGTTCACAACAACATAAACCTGAGCTTCAACTCGCAGCTGTGGGTTATTATCGACATCAGCTGCCAGACATGAACCCAGAGTCGCACCCGGCTTGATGTCAGCGGTAGAATGGACGTAATGAACCTCAATAGTATCGCCAGGCATCAGAGTGCTGTGCAAGCTGTCGCAGATCTTGCCATGTATTGCCGCAGTCTCTTTTTCACTCAGGTCGATCACAGCCTTAAAACCGCTCTGATAGCCATCGCCACTGCCATTGCCATTGCCAGCATAGTCGGTGAACTGACCACCTTTATGCTCAGCATTCTTGTGGAAGTGGATGTTGCACAGGTTCATCTGAGTGTAATCAGGCGCCTGCGAAAAAACGATATCGTTGCTACCGTCTTTGGCATCGATATCGCGTGGAGCCTGTGGACCGAAGCCCTTACCCTTGGTGTTCTCCGCCAGTGCTTTGCGCTGTTCAGCGATCACTTCATCAGAGACAATCTCGTGACCTGCAGCATGTTCGCCATGTGCGCTCTTCTCGTGTGTGGTGCCATGAGTTTCGTGTTTTTCACCATATTCGTTTGCATATGCCGGTGTGGCTACCAGACATGCTGCAAGCAGAATCCATGTGTTTTTCATTGCATTTCTCCCTCAAATTTTCATTAAAAAGCTATCAATTCATCTATTCGATAAGCGGCGCTAAAATTAGTTAGGCACCACTTTGAAGTAACGTGCGAATATCCCCCCCCCCTTTTCAACAGTCAAACTTTGGACTTCTCTCTAAAACGTCCTAGGATCGGCACATGAAAATTAATGTCGCCATTCTGGGAGCCACAGGATACACCGGCTCTGAACTGATTCGCCTGATTGACGGGCATCCCCATTTTTCACTTTCTCATCTGGGAGCTCACTCTCAGGCGGGAAAAACTGCCGGAGAAGTGTTACCCGGCCTTGCTGCGCATGTCGCCAGGATGCCCTTACATGCATCAGACACGGTTATAGATGAAAGTGTTGAGCTTATTTTTACCGCATTGCCCCATGGCGCTGCTGCTGAAAGTGTCAAACAAGCTTTGGATGCCGGTAAACGTGTCGTCGATCTTTCGGCTGATTTCAGGCATAAAACTTCCGAAGTTTATCAGGATGCTTATCAGCAAACCCATCCCTACCCGCAACTGTTCGAGCAGGCTGTTTACGGCTTGAGTGAATGGGCCGCCGATGACATTGCAAAGTCAAATCTCATTGCCAACCCCGGCTGTTACCCGACGTCCGTGCTGCTTCCACTGATTCCACTTTTACAATCAGGATTTATCGACACAGACCGGATCATTATTGACTCCAAATCCGGCACATCCGGCGCCGGAAGATCCGCTAAAACGAACTTGCTGTATTGCGAAATCAATGAGGGGCTGGCCGCCTACGGATTACCCAGACATCGACATGCATGGGAAATGGAAGAATGGGCTGAAGCTTTCAGCAGCAAAGCTGTAAACATCAGGTTTGTTCCTCACATTATTCCGATGACCAGAGGTATGCTCAGCACCCTGCATCTGACTGGTTCCAATACGGATCAGTGGTGGAGTGCGCTTGAAAACACCTATCGCCATAAACCATTTGTACGGATTCTTGCAGAAGGTCAATTACCATCGACCAAACAGGTTGCCGGAAGTAATCGTTGCGATATCGGTATCAGTATACTGGATGAACAGAATGCTGTGGTCGTCAGCTGTATTGATAACCTCCTCAAAGGTGCATCCGGTCAGGCTCTGCAAAATGCGAACTTGATGTTTAATTTTAATGAAACGTTAGGGCTGCCATGCCACGCGCAGTGGCCCTGATAGCTCCATGTTTGCAAAAATAATATCCATCTTATTCAGACCAAGACATGTCATTATCGCCGATGAGCTGCAAGCTTCAACAAGCAAACATCTACTGATTCGACCCTTCCTGCCACTGCTGCTGTTGATTGTCATCGGTGGCATGGGTGTCATGCTCGGCCTGATGTTCCAACAGCCTCAAAGTGCCATCGAATCAACCATCATCAACATGCCCGGAAACCCGAACCTCGATCGGTTGCAATCTCAATTAGCTGAAGCACGAGCAGATTTGGACATTAAAACGCATCAGGTTGTCGAACTCAACGTCATCATGCAGGAGCAACAAAAAAACCTGGCCCTGCTGCAATCAGAAAAACATCAACTGGAAGGTATTCTGCTGATGCGTAAGAAAAAAGGATTAAACATCCTCGACGCTTCCCTGCAAAAAGAAACGCCGGAAAAGTTCAGTTTCTCGACCATTCTGGTCAAAGGCGGCAGTTACCCGAGACATGTTGTGGGCAGTATTCAGTTCATCAGCATGAATAAGCAGGGTAATCCGCTTGCCCTGAAGTTCGAAGATGGATCAGACAGATTGTCTTACCGGGTAGAATCACATACATTTTTGCATGGAACGCTTCTTTGGCCTCAGGCCAAGTCGGAAGCGGCTCAATATATAACAAAGATTTATGCTGTTCTGATTGACTCGGAAGATCGGGAAATCGCACGCAAAAACTGTTCCATTAAGGAGGAACCCCTGTAATGTTCAATAAAAATAGCGCCCAAAGCTCTAAGGCACCCGATCCCCAGAAAATCGATACCCTGATTGGCGTTCACTCTGTATTCAAAGGTGAACTGGTTTTCGAAGGTGCAGTTCGCATTGATGGCACATTTGAAGGCAATATCACCTCTGAAAAAGGTGGCCTGCTTATTGTCAGTGAAGAGGCCAAAGTTACAGGCGATGTTAAAGTTCCCAACCTTATCCTGCATGGCACAATCCAGGGCAATGTACATTCCAGCAACAGTATAAAACTCGGCGACACAGGATGCCTTAATGGTGATCTGGCCTATAACATTCTGTCACTGGCTGAGGGCTCTTCGATTAATGGCCGTTGCGGACGAATTAATCCACCGGTTTCCAAACCTCAACCCGCCAAAAAAGAAACCGCATGATCAAAAACTATCTGCACTGGCTACCTCAGATCGATACATCGGTCTTTGTAGCCAGTTCAGCTGATATCATTGGACGAGTCAGTATCGGTGCTGATTCGAGCATCTGGTATCAATCTGTGCTGCGCGGTGATGTACACGACATCATCATCGGTGAGCGCTCCAATATTCAGGACCATTCGGTTCTGCATACCAGCCAGGCCGTATCTCCATGCGTCGTTGGCAATGACGTAACTATCGGCCATCGCGTCACACTGCATGGCTGTGAGGTGCAGGACGGCTGCCTTGTTGGCATGGGGTCTATCATCATGGATCAGGCTGTTCTCGAATCCGGCTGTTTTCTGGCAGCAGGCTCACTGGTGACCGAGCGGAAAATTTTACGTGGCGGCTTTTTATATGCCGGAGTTCCGGCACGTGAGAAACGCCCTCTGCGTGATGAGGAAATCAAATTTCTAACAAAATCTGCCCGCCATTATGTGCAGGTTGCACATCATCACAAGCAAGACTAACCGAATAAGTGATACTGTAATGACACGATTTGCTGCTTTGGATATTGGCTCGAATACTTTCCGCCTGCTTATTGCCGAACCGGCCGAAGCCGGTTCGGCAACGCCATGGAAAACTTTATTTTATACACATCGCATCATCCGCCTTGGAGAAGGATTGCATTATCATGGTCGTCTTTCTGAAGCGGGCATGCAACGGGCGATGGATACATTCAAAACTTTCTCAACCCTGTTTCTACAATACGACATATCTCCCGATCAAATGCTGGCCACGGCTACTGCCGCCATGCGCGAAGCTGAAAATGGCCCTGCTTTTCAGCAACAGGTTGAGGATATAACCGGAATCCGCATACATATCATACCCGGTGAAAAGGAAGCCTCCATGGCCTTGGCAGGTGCTTGTGCCGTACTTGCCGAATCAACCCGACACGACATGATGCTTTTTGACATTGGCGGTGGCAGCACCGAATTCATTCGGGCCAGAGATGGACTGGCATGCGACGCTATCAGTCAGAAACTGGGTGTCGTTCGACTGGTTGAGGTCTGTCTGCAATCAGACCCTCCGTCAGCTATTGATTACCGGGCAATGCTACATCAGGCGCGACAACATTTACTTGAAGTCGAACAAAGCTGGCCAGATCAAAAGCCACCCCGCCATCTGGTTGGCACTGCTGGCACCGTGACAACACTGGCAGCCATCGAGCTGGACCTGAGCCCTTATGATGCCAGCATCATAAATAACCATCGCATGAGCCGCGAAACCTTTTACCAGCTTCGTGACCGTTTGTTATTGATGACCCACGATGAGAGACAGGCTATTCGCACCATTGAGCAAGGCCGGGCCGACCTTATTATCGCAGGTCTGGCTATTATCGAAGCCATCATGGAAAAATGGGATTACAAAGAAATGATCGTAGTTGATGCCGGCTTGCTTGAAGGTGCCTGGCTGGAGATGCTGCATCGCTCCAGGCTGTAATTCACTGCAATCTCCTCTTAAGTCGGGCTAATCAACAAAATAGCTGTCAGCGCGCTGTTGCACCTCATCCATAGAGGCCTGAAACATCACCAGACTCTTTTCATCGTCGGTCGGATCAGCAAATACCGGCTCACCGATAATAAACACGCCACGCGTAAAAGGCTTAGGAATATAAAAGCGATCCCATGATTTGGCCCGCCAGTAACGCTTGCTGGCATAACATACTGCTCGCAATGGCAAGCCGGTTTTTCTGGCCAATTGAACGGTGCCCGGCTGCATTTTCTCGCGCGGGCCTTTGGGTCCATCAGGCGTGATTCCCAGAGATTTCCCCGAGCGGGCTAAACGTATCATTTCCAGAAAGGCTCTGGCACCTCCGCGTGTTGATGAACCGCGCGAAGAATCAATGCCCATCAGCTCGACCGCATCAGCGATAAACGAACCATCACGATGCTCGGAAATCAGCACCGATCCATTCCAACCACGATATGCATAAGGAATCATCAAAATACGTGCATGCCAGAAGCTAAGCAGGTACGGGGCTTGTTCCCGATTATATTTTTCGCCGACAAACTCCCAGCGAATCGTCAGAATAAGAAACTTGTGAACCAAGAAAATCAGTCTGGGCAACATCCAGGATAAAATGCGCTGTTTCATGCAAAGCTCGGGCTAAAGCATCACGTGTGATTCAAATTGCAATCGATAAAGCTCTGCATAAAGGCCACTTTTCTTCAATAACTCCTCGTGATGACCCACTTCTGCAACCTTACCATCATCCAGAACGATAATTCGATCAGCATGCCGAATCGTGCTTAGACGATGGGCAATCACCAGCACCGTACGGCCGCGCATCAGGGTATCGATAGCCTGCTGAACCAGGCGCTCAGATTCCGTATCCAGCGCACTGGTCGCTTCATCCAGAATCAGAATCGGAGCATCTTTCAGCAGTGCGCGTGCCAGCGACAATCGTTGGCGTTGACCACCGGAAAGAACCACTCCACGCTCGCCAACCATGGTGTCGTAGCCATCCGGTAATTTTTTAATGAATTCATGCGCGTTGGCAGCTTTGGCCACCTGTTTGACTTTTTTAAGATCAACTTCATCCAGACCATAGGCGATATTATTCAGTACGGTATCGTTGAACAAAACAATTTCCTGCGTAACCAGTGCAATCTGACTGCGCAGTGAAGATTGCAACACATCACGTACATCCAGACCATCGATCAATACTCGTCCATCTGACGCATCCATGAATCGCGGCACCATATTCACAAGTGAAGTTTTTCCTGCACCACTGCGCCCCACCAGCGCAATCACTTCACCGGCAGCAACATTAAAATGTACATCTTTAAGGACTTCTTTCGACGTTCCGGCGTATGTCAAACTGACGTGCTCAAAACAAATGGTGTTTGAAAAAGGCGGCAATGAAATTGCATCTCCGGCATCCTTAACTGCGAGTGGTTCATCCAGAATTTCAAAGATTCTCTGAGCTGCCGCCAGACCTTGCTGAATTTGGTTGTTGGCACCGGAGAGTCGCTTCACCGGCTCATACAGCATAATAACTGCGGCCAGGAATGAGATCAATGTACCGGCCGTTGCCTGCCCATCAGCTACTCGAACACCACCATAAAACAATACGCCAGCGATTCCGAATCCGGCGAGCAACTCCATCACCGGAAATGACAGTGCGTTAACCCGAAATACACGCATCTGATGTTTCATGAATGTCTCGATCAGTGCACTAAATCGACTTTGTTCGTATTTTTCCATGCCAAACGCTTTCACGACACGAATACCACCCACCGTCTCCTCAATCAGACTGGTCATTTCACCCATCACCACCTGCCCGTCAAACGATGCAGAACGCATTTTCCGGCCAAAGCGAATAATCGGATATACCACGATAGGAAATACGATGACCGCAATACTTGCCAGCAGCCAGTCCTGATAAAAAACAACACCCAGCAGAAAAATAATACTCATCGAATCACGCATCAACGCGGTAACAGCCGTACTGACTGCTGACTGAACAAGCGTTGCATCATAACTGATACGAGCCAGCAACTCTCCTGTTTTACGGTGCGCAAAAAAGCCCAGTGACTGGGATGTGAGATGTGCATAAATGCTATTGCGCAGATCAAATATCACGCGCTGGCCAATCCAGCCCATCAGATATGCCTGACCATAATATGCCATACCCTTGACCAGATAAATGCTGATGACTGCCAATGGAATAGCATAAATGTAGTGCCGATTATTACCGGAAAGTGCCTGATCCAATGCTGGCTGTAGCAACCAGGCCATAGCAGCCGTGGCAGCAGCAAGTACAATCATACAGAACATAGCCATTGTCAAACGACTGACATAAGGTTTTAGAAAGCCTAAAAGGCGCCGATATAAACCAGACGAATCGACACTGTTCAACGGTGCTTTACTCATTTGATTTAGCAACCATTTTACCCTTAATCATACCCATACGCTCCAGAAATGAGACACTTGCCTGATAAATGGCGGTCGCCAGCTTTTGTTGATGTGCACTGTTTCTAAGCTTTCGTTCCTGCGCAGGATTGGAAATATAATCCAGCTCAATCAACACACTGGGGACTTCCAGAGCACCCAGCACCACGAAACGCGCTCGCTTCGAATCTTTATATTTAATATCCCCGACTTTTTCCAGTTCAGCAATAATGTTACCAGCAAACATTTGGGCACTGTTTAAACTGTCTCGCTTAGCCATATCACCAAGAATATTGCGCACTGTCGGATTATCGACAGTTTCATCCTGCATCACACCACCAATAGCATCAGCTGCGTTTTCTTTGGCTGCCAGCGCTGCTGCTATTTTACTCGGCGTCGCCCCCTGCTCTGACAGGGTGTAAACACTGGCACCTTTGACGGTACGAGTCCGGACGGCATCGGCATGAATACTGATCATCAAATCGGCCTTTGCCTTACGAACCAGATCCACACGCTTTTTAAGCGGCACAAAGTAATCACCTTTACGTGTGAGTACGGCATGGATGCCTGGCTGTTTATTCATAATATCAGCCAATTTTTTTGCTACTTCCAGCGTCACTTGTTTTTCCTGCAAACCATTGGCGCCAATAGCTCCGGGATCTTCACCACCATGACCTGCATCGATAGCCACAATCAACTCTCTTTTATCATTGGCACGCAGCACAGGCGCTTCTTCCCCGTCCTGATTACGCAGCAGATCGATAACAATCCGATAAGGTTTCCCCTTCATCGGCTTGAGCAGAAAGGAGCGTAATTTCACCTTCTCTTTCACATCGAAAACAAGCCGCAACGTGCCGGATTCAGAATTACCATAGCGTACAGAACCAATAACAGGGTCAGCTTCTTTCAGGATTTCAGACTGTTGAACCAGCTTTCCATTGTCGATATCAATAACGACGCGATCAGGATCTTTAAGACCAAACACCTGATATGTCGTATTTCGACTCAGATCAACCACAACGCGGGTATGATCAGGTGCCGTCCACAATCGTACATCACGCACCTCAACAGCGGCGTGTGCCACATGAGAAAATGTCAAACTCATCAGCCATGCCGTAAGCATCACCACGAAACATTGCCGGATTTTCATAGCTCCATACTCGTTTCAGACGTATTGAATGCAAGAGAATTCATTTGTTTCAAGGGCTTAACCACCAAACATTTACGAGATCCTACTGATATCCATCGAGCTTGATTCATGATAACGAAGTTGCAGTCGTCGTTTCAACGGCTGCTTCAGCAGCTGTTTCAATATAGGCATCAACCATACGTCTGACCATATCTCTGGAACTTACCACACGATCAATAAACAACACCCCATCCAGATGATCAATCTCATGCTGAATCACCCGCGCTTCAAATTGCGAACTCATCAGCTCACAGATTTCTCCCGCCTCATTGATGTAACGCACGCTTATTTTTTTAGCTCTGGGTACAGTAGCGACCCAATCCGGCACCGACAAACAGCCCTCGCGTCCCATCACCTGTCCGGACTGAGTGAGAATCTCAGGATTAATCATCACCAACTGTCCGTGATGCTTGCATGAATGTCTGGCCAGACTGCAGTCCACCACAACAATGCGCCGGCATACGCCAATTTGTGGGGCTGCAATCCCCACTCCGCCCGGACCACGGTGCATCGCATCAATCAGCAGATCAATATGAGTTTGTATCTCGGAGGTTATTTCTGCGACTGAAACTGCACACTGCCTGAGTACAGGATCAGGAAATGTTAGAATATCCGCCATGCGAACCGACTCAGATGCTCTACAGCAACTCCTGATCCATCGCATGCAGACTGACTTCGACATTCAACTCACTGGCTACCGTTTTAAGTGCCTTTTTCAGAGCCAGAATCTGGCCCGAGGAAGCAACTTCAAGAGCCATGAAATAGGCTTGCCCATCATCACTCTTTCTCGATTGCGTTGACAAATCAACAATCGAGCAACCCTGCTCGGCTATAACCTTGCTGATCTGATAAACCAGACCCACCTTATCACCACCAACCAGCGTAATGATGCAATCAGGCTCTAAAGGCACAACTTCAGCCAGGTTTTCATCGATCATTTGCGAACTGATCGTCAAGCCTGTTCGTTGCTCCAGCTCTGCCAGCGCCGCTTTCATGAGCGGAATCACCGACTGACCATCCAGCCGAACAATAAGCATCATCGTAAACTGCCCTCGCAGGGCGGTCATCGATGAATCTTCTATATTTATCTTTAATCCAAGCAGGGATTCAGTGACATCGTGGACAATGCCCGGGCGATCTTCTCCGGACACGGAAATCAGTGCATACGTCATATATAACCTCTCATATCTGAGCTTGCTGACGCACGATCTGTAAACAGGAATATAAGTCAAACGTGGCGGAAGGGGTGGGATTTGAACCCACGGAAGTTTTACCTTCGCCGGTTTTCAAGACCGGTGCATTCAGCCGCTCTGCCACCCTTCCATGTAATACGTTTGCCTTACCTTTTAAAACCATGCGCAATATAACTCGTAAATTTCAATTTGCAATACTTGCCGAACACCGGCAAACGCCACATGCCTTACTGTGGGATAGCGGGCGGGGCAATCGACTCTCTTCCACCCACATATTGATGCAGAAGTTTCGGTAATTTCACTGAGCCGTCTTGTTGCCAGCCATTCTCCAGAATCGCTACCAGCGTCCGACCAATGGCCAGACCAGAGCCATTCAATGTTGCAACCGGATTCACCTTACCATCCGCATCCCGATAACGAATACCTGCCCTGCGCCCTTGAAACTGACCAAACGATGAGCATGAAGAAATTTCCCTATAGCACTGCTGACTGGGTAACCACACCTCAATATCGAACGTCTTCTGAGCCGAAAAACCCAAATCACCGGCACATAAATCGACCACACGGTAAGGTAGTTCAAGCGCCTGCAGCACTGCTTCCGCGTCAGCCAGCAGTGATGTCAATCCATCCAATGCCTGATCCGGATGCACCAGATGCACCAGCTCAACCTTATCAAACTGATGTTGCCGAATCATGCCGCGCACATCCCGACCGGCCGAGCCGGCTTCACGCCGGAAACACGGCGTGTAAGCGCAATGCTTAATCGGCAACTGACTGAAATTAAGAATATCATCCTGATACAGATTGGTAACCGGCACTTCGGCCGTCGGAATCAGAAAAGCATCTTCTTCTTCAAGCTTATATAAGTCTTCTGCGAACTTTGGAAGCTGACCCGTACCCGTCATGGTTTTCCGATTGGCAATAGCCGGTACCCACACCTCTTCGTAGCCGTGCTTATCCACATGCAGATCGAGCATCAGCTGCATCAAAGCGCGCTCCATACGCGCCCCCATTCCCCGCAGCACAGAAAAGCGACTGCCTGCAAGTTTAACACCGGCCTCAAAATCCAAAATTTTCAGACGCTCACCAATATCCCAATGTGCAGGCACTTCATCTCTGCGCGGCTCACCCCAACGTCGAATTTCGACATTGCAATCCTCATGATCACCCTCAGGTACAGACTCGTGAGGCACATTGGGTATTTCAAGCATAGCCAGGGCAAAGGCTTCTTCTGCTTCTTTGGCTGTTACTTCAAGCGCCTTAACCCGACGAGAAACCTCGCCCATTCGAGCCAGTTCAGCTGAAGCATCCTCGCCTGAGCTTTTTTTCTGACCTATCAGTTTGGATACGCGATTTCGCTCTGACTGCAAAGCTTCGGTTTCCGCCTTACATTGACGCTGTTGCTCATCAAGTTCACGAGCTCTGCCCCAGGACGAATCAGCTGTAATGACATCAGCCCCCCGTCTGGACAAGGCCGCCTGCATAACATCAAAATCTTTTCGGAATGCTTTACGATCAATCATCTTGTTCCAGAAACAGCTCTGACTCATCATCCTCTGAATCCAAGTCTGCTTCCTCCTGTTTTTCTACAACGCGCACGGCGCCGATGACACGCTCACCTGTTTTGCAATCGATAAGCTTAACACCCTGTGTATTCCGGCCAATCACCGAGATATCATCGATCCGTATACGCACCAATCTTCCCGTATCCGTCATCAGTAATACCTGATCACCCTCCACCACCTGAATGGCGGCAATCATATCACCATTTCGGCCTCCGGTTTTAAGTGTAAAGACGCCCTGACCGCCACGTTTCTGGCAATTGTATTCATCGACAGATGTGCGTTTACCAAAGCCATTTTCAGACACCGCCAACAACGTCGCCCGATCAACCACCAGCGACATGGCAATCACACGATCTGACGTGGAGAAACGCATACCTGTAACGCCGCGAGTACTTCTACCCATCGCTCTGGCATCCTGTTCTGAGAAGCGAATCGCCTTACCACCACTGGAAGCCAGAATAACATCCTGCTCGCCATTGGATTTCACCACACTAACCAGCTCATCACCTTCATCAATCTTGATTGCAATGATGCCATTGGTTCTAATGTTCTGGTATTCGGCCAGATTCGTCTTCTTAATAACGCCATTTTTTGTACCCATGACAATAAAATGCTGGTCATCAAATTGACGAATTGCCAATGTAGCTGAAATATTTTCACCTTTCTCTACCGGCAACAGATTGATCAACGCCTTGCCACGTGTGACACGTCCGGCCTGCGGCACTTCATAAACTTTTTTCAGGAAGACACGACCAAAATTCGAGAAGAACAGCAAATAATCATGCGTCGAGGCAACCATCAACTGTGTTACAAAGTCTTCTTCCTTGGTGGTCATCGCTGTCTTGCCCTTACCACCTCGCCGCTGAGCTCTGTAAAGTGTTACAGCATTACGCTTGATATACCCTTCATTGGAGATCGTGACCACCATATCCTCTTCAGTGATCAGATCTTCAACAGAAATCTCAGAGGTTTCATCCATAATCTGGGTACGACGCGTTTCGCCATAGCTATCGCGAATCTCAACAAGCTCTTCACGGATAACAGCCATCAACAACTGCTCATCAGCCAGAATCGCTTTCAATTTCTCGATCACACTCTGGACTTCTTCATGTTCTGCTTTGATTTTGTCGTATTCAAGACCGGTCAGGCGTTGCAGACGCATATCCAGAATAGCTTGTGCCTGTTTTTCGGACAATCCGAAGCGATCCATCAAGCCCTGTTTGGCTTCGGCACCTGTCTGGCTGGCACGGATCAATTTAATCACTTCATCGATATGATCCAGTGCAATGAGCAAACCTTCTAAAATATGAGCCCGAGCTTCAGCTTTTGCCAAATCAAACAGGCAGCGGCGGGTGACAACCTGACGCCTGTGATCAACAAAGTGATGCAGTAATTCACGCACACCACAAAGCTTTGGCTGCCCGTCCACCAGAGCCAGCATATTGCAGCTGAAGTTGCACTGAAGCTGTGTATGTTTATACAGATTATTCAGAATAACTTCAGGAATTTCATTGCGTTTAAGCTCAATCGCAATACGCATACCATCACGATCCGACTCATCACGCAGATCGGAAATGCCCTCAAGTTTTTTATCTCTTACCAGCAAAGCGATATTTTCAATCAACCTGGCCTTGTTTACCTGATAAGGAAGCTCGTTGACAATAATCGATGAGCGTTTGGTACGCGGATGGATTTCCACTATCGCCTTGGCCCGCATGGTTACTGAACCACGGCCGGTGATAAATGCATCACGCATGCCCTTGCGGCCATAGATAAACCCGCCGGTTGGAAAATCCGGACCAGGCATTACCTGCATCAGCTCATCGTCATCGACATCAGGGTTATCGATAATTTTAACGGTTGCATCGATTGTTTCCTGCAAGTTGTGGGTAGGAATATTGGTCGCCATACCCACAGCAATACCCTGCGAGCCGTTGATCAGAAGATTCGGGAATTTTGCTGGTAACACCTTTGGTTCAAGCAACGAGTCATCATAGTTGGTACCAAAATCTACGGTGTCTTTGTCAATTTCTGCCAACAGCTCTTTGGAGAGCTTGCTCATTCGGGCTTCGGTATAACGCATAGCAGCCGGAGAATCACCATCAACAGAACCGAAGTTACCCTGCCCGTCTACCAGCACATGTCGCATACTCCACGGCTGTGCCATACGTACCAAAGCATCGTAAACAGCCGAATCACCATGCGGATGATATTTACCGATCACATCACCAACAACACGAGCTGATTTTTTGTATGGTTTATCGTGCGTACACCCAAGATCCTGCATGGCAAATAAAATTCGCCGATGCACCGGTTTCAATCCGTCACGCGCATCTGGCAAAGCTCGCCCGATGATAACGCTCATCGCATAGTCGAGATAAGACTTCTTCATCTCCTCTTCAATGAGAACAGGTATCGCGCTATTTAATTGCTCTTCCATATTATCAACTCCCCAAAAATGGTGCCCTCGACACGATTCGAACGTGTGGCCTGCCGCTTAGGAGGCGGCTGCTCTATCCCCTGAGCTACGAGGGCATCAAGGCGCTGCATCATAGCGGCTTTAGCCTGTCTCCGCACCCCGAAATGCATCCTTTAGTTACTTCAAATGTTCGATGGGTTCAATCCAGTTCAAGTCCTAGTATTGCAACACGTGGTGAATGGGTATACCGGACAATTGTTCTCTGCCTTTTAGCGCCGTCAGCTCAATAACAAAGAGGCAAGCCACAACCTCCGCACCCAACTGCCGAACCAATTCCACACTGGCTCTGGCCGTTCCACCGGTTGCCAGCAAATCATCCACCAATACCACCTTATGCCCTTTAGTTAAGGCATCACGGTGAATTTCAAGCCTGTCAGTTCCATATTCCAGTTCATATTCAATACCATGTATTTCAGCGGGAAGCTTACCCGGCTTGCGAACAGGAATAAAACCGCGCCCTGTCATCTGCGCCAGTGCTGCACCGAAAATAAAGCCGCGTGATTCCGTACCCACAATATAATCCACATCCGTTGGCATACTTACTGCCAGCTGTGATATACAGGCAGAGAACGCATCGCCATTGGCCAGCAACGGCGTAATGTCCTTGAACATGATACCCGGCTTGGGAAAATCCGGGATATCCCGAATGAAATCTTTTAAGCGGGTCGATGCCATACTTGTTTTGTCCATGCTTGGTGACTTGCTTTTTTTCAAAATACATCTCCTGACTGAATATGATCCAATCGAACCAAACGCCTCAACTTCTGCAATGCGATAACCTGAATCTGCCGTGCCCGCTCGCGCGTAACGCCAATGTGAGAACCGATATCCTCAAGCGTCCACATTTTTTGTTGCCCCAAACCATAGCGAAGCTTAACAACTATGCGTTCCTTCTCATCCAGCATATCAACCCATTGGTTGACCAGTTTATCCCGATGATTCTGATCTGCGACCTCTTCAGGTAAAGGGCTATTTTCATCTTCAACCACATCATACAAACTTAATTCACCCTCTCCAACAACAATCATATCCGTGCTGCTGGTTTGACTTTTCGCATCCATTAACGACTGAATACGATGGATCGGCTTTCCCAGATGCGATGCTATTTCAAATTCGGTTGGATCTCTTTCAAGCAGACTGCGCAAATAACTTTCAGCCCGATACATGGCATGAAGCTCTTTACCGATATGGATCGGCAAGCGAATCACACGCGCCTGATTCATAATCCCGCGATCAATAGCCTGTCGAATCCACCAGGTAGCATAGGTCGAAAAACGACAACCATAATCAGCATCGAACTTCTGTACTGCATGCATCAAGCCCAGATTTCCTTCTTCAATCAGATCCAGAAAGGAAAGTCCGCGATTCATAAAATCCCGCGCATTCTTTACCACCAGTCGAAGGTTAGCGTTGATCATTTGCTGACGCGCTTCTTCATCACCGGTGGCAATCCGGCGAGCCAAATCGATTTCCTGCTCAGCCGTTAATATCTGATAGCGTGAAATTTCACGCATATATATTTTAACCGGCGAAATTATTTCTCTGTCTGGCATCGCAACTCCACCACTATCGAACCGGATAATTTAAGGCTTCACAACCTTCTTTATCATCAGTCTTTTTTACAGCGTACCAGCTTATGGCAAATATGCCATCGGATCAACAGCGCGAACCTGACTCGGCGCCTGACCTCTACGCACCTCAAAATGCAAATGCGGCCCCGTAGCTCTGCCGGTTTGCCCTACTGTGGCAATTTTCTCACCCTTTTTCACCTGCTGATTCTTTCTGGCAAAATTCTTATTATTGTGGGCGTAGATAGTCACAAAATCTGAGCTATGCTTGATAATAATAAGATTCCCGAAGCCTGACAGCTTATTGTCTGAATAGATGACCTTGCCAGCGGCAGCAGCATACACCGGGGTTCCTGATTTAGCTCCAATATCGATACCATCATGCATACGGCTTCCACGGCGACCAAAATGACTGGTCACAACGCCTTTCACCGGCCATTGCAATTTCACTAACCCGCCACCGACAGCTGCTTTTGTAGTGTTTTTTTCAACCGGACGCTTCGACTTGGAGGGTGTTACCGGACGGGTTGTTTTGGCCGGAACGCGTGGTGTTGGCGAAGCTTTGGCCTGATTCGATGCTGTCAGGTTAATTCTTTGACCGACGTAGATAGTGTAGGGATAACGGATGCCATTCCTGCGGGCCAGTGTTTTATAATCCACCCCTATTCGTCTGGCGATGTTGTAAAGCGTGTCACCCTGCCTTACTTTATAATATGTCCCTGACAACTGTGGCGATGAAGCTTCCTGATCGCTCGGAAAAAATGGCAACTCCAGTTTGAAGCAGCCCTGCAAAAGCAGCACGGAAAAGATCAGCGCCCATCTCAGCGAAACAGCCATAATCCCATAAATCCTGCCACCACAAGCACCACCACCGAAAGCGTAGCCCACTCAAAGTACTTATCGACCAACTGACGCAAGCGATCCCCACCCCATTGCATCAGCGCACCTTCCAGATAAAAACGGGCACCGCGTGAAACAATTGCTGCAAGTAAAAATGAGAAAAACGGAAGATCGAAAGCCCCGGCAGCAATGGTGATAACTTTAAACGGAATCGGTGAAAATCCGGCAATGAGCACCAAGCCAATCCCCCATTCGGTGAAAAGCTCCTGCACATGATTAAATGTACCCATAGCGCCATAGAATTGTAATAATGGTTCAGCAACACTGGCGAATAAAAACATACCGATGGCATAACCTATCACTGAACCCACCGTGGAACCCAGGGTGCAAATCCCAGCCAGACGCATTGACGATCTGGGTGCTCCCAGCGCTAAAGCCAGCAGCAAAACATCGGGCGGAATTGGAAAAACACTGGCCTCGATTAGCGCGACAAAAAACAAACCCCATTTTGCCTGAGGATGCTCTGCCCAAGATAATGTCCACCTATAGCATCGGCGCAGCAGTGAAGGTCGATCCGTTGAAATGACATGCTCAGCGATGACTTTCTCCTTCCAGCAACGGCACAAACGTACACGCATCGAAATATTCTTCTTCAACACCATCCGCCAGCTTTCGCCTTCGCACCAAACGATGCTGGCCATGACTACCCTCAGGCATCAGCAATGTACCATACACAGCCAATTGCTCCAGCCACAAATCAGAAGCAAACCCACCAGCCGTGACGATTATGGCATCAAATGGAGCATATTCAGGCCATCCCAGCAAACCATCGGCACATGTTAGCATTGCATTTGCCAATCTGGCACGGCGCAAATTATTCCTGGCTTTCATGTGCAGGGAATGAATACGCTCTACACTATAAACCCGCTTACACAAACGCGACAGCACAGCTGTCTGGTAACCGCAGCCGGTCCCTATTTCCAATACCCGCTCATCACCCTTAAGCTGTAAAAGCTCAGTCATCCGAGCCACCATATAGGGTTGTGAAATAGTCTGCCCTTCGCCAATCGGCAAGGAACAATCATGATAGGCACGAGAGACCAATGGCGAATCAACGAACATATGCCGGGGAACCAGTCGCATCACGTCGATCACACGCTGGTCGGTAACCCCCCGCGCAATCATTTGCTCATCAACCATACGCTTGCGTGGTCGATCAAAAGTTAAATTATGTGAAATTGAATATGCCAGTGTCATGCGATAAAAAAATGGTCGGGACGAGAGGATTCGAACCTCCGACCACCAGACCCCCAGTCTGGTGCGCTACCAGGCTGCGCTACGCCCCGATTCATCAACACTAGAGGAAATTAATCCGCCAGCAAGTCCCGTATCGAAACCAACTCTTCCCGGATTTGTTTAAGTGAAACCTGAGCATCAGGCTTCTCAACAATATCATTAAGATCGCCGCTCATCAGACGTTTTTTTGCACCCCGAATGGTGAAATTAAGATCATACAGAAGATGTTTAATCTGAAGCACAGCGTAAATATCTCGATGGCGATAGAAACGTCTGTTGCCACCTTTTTTAACAGGGCGAATATGTCTGAACTCTGTTTCCCAGTAACGCAACACATGTGGCTCAACAGCGCACAAGTCACTGACTTCCCGAATTGAAAAAAACAATTTATCGGGAAGCGTTGGAACTTCCATTCCGGCTTCCTGCAATTGTTTAGGCTGAATACTCATTCAGCATCATCCAACAGGTTGTTCTTCAATAATTGACTGGCGCGGAAAGTAACAACCCGGCGCGGTTCAATGGTGATGTCCTGACCGGTTTTAGGATTTCTGCCACGACGGGCATGCTTTTCGCGCAACATGAAATGGCCAAATCCAGAGAGCTTCACATCTTCACCATCGATCAAAGCCTGCTTAATCTCTTCAAGCACAGTCTCAACCAGTTGAGCGGATTCCTTTTTGGAAAATCCGATACGTTCATGAATAATATTTGCAATCTCAGCTTTGGTCACTTGGCTTATCTTCCCCACGAAAAGGCTACATGCGCCTGCAAACTCGAAAAAACTTAAGCAAATATAGCAAAAGCTATTGATTCGTCAAAAGTTTTTTGACTTCCCTCTAAATCAGAACGCCTTTTTTGAGCTGAAGCACCCTGTCAGTCGCATTGGCTAAGGCCATACTATGGGTCACCATAATCACTGAAGCCTGCTCTTCCTGACACAACAAACGCATTTGCGAAAATACTTCCTGAGCCGTTTTCTCATCAAGGTTTCCTGTTGGTTCATCTGCCAACAAAAGCTTCGGTGAAGCCACCAATGCCCGTGCTACAGCCACCCGCTGCGCCTCACCACCCGAGAGCTTGGCCGGCACATGATGAGATCGCGACTGCAAGCCCAGCCGGGTCAATAAATCCATCGCCCGTCCGGCAGCTTCTTTCGATGACTCTCCACGAATCAGCAAAGGAAGCATCACATTTTCAAGCGCTGACAACTCCGGAATCAGGTGATGAGCCTGATAAACAAATCCAATAGAAGAGTTACGAAGACCGGCTTTTTCGCGCTCACTCAAATTGAATACAGAACGTCCGTCCAATAGCGCCTCGCCACTCTCCGCCTCATCCAGCGTTCCCAGAATTTGCAGCAGCGTACTTTTGCCAGAACCCGACTCACCAACAATGGCTAGAAACTGTCCTTGCTCCAACTCGAATGACACCCCGCGCAGGACATGAATAGGTTCCACTTCAGTTTTATAAGATTTTGATAAATCCCTGACTTGTAATCGAATCATCTGAATATCATTTATCCTGATTCATCAAAACCTTGATTGTCTCCTTCACGCGCGACTTCTGATAAGCCTCAACAATCTTTCGGATCGACGGATGCACCCTGGCGATACTGTCGAATTTTTCGCGGGTTAACTCCATGAGTTCAACATTGGACTCAGCGATCACAGTAGCTGTTCTGGGTTTTTCTGTGAGAAGTGCAACCTCACCAAAAAACGATCCCTCACCCATGCGGCCGAGCTCAATCGGCTTGCCATCTTTTTGCATGCCGCAAGTGACAATACGGACAATACCTGAGCGAATTAAAAAGAAAGAGTCTCCCTGCTCACCCTCACGCACGACAATTTTGCCTTTGGCCAGCCTGATCATATTAAAGGAATTGGCCAACTCCAGCTTGGCATCTTCAGGCACACCTTCAAATACTGGTGTCAAGGCCAATACGCGTGCCAGCACTCGCTGGCGATAAAACTGTTCAACGGTACCACTAATGGCCGGATTATCTTTCACCCACCGATCAAACGTATCCCTGTCGATCATCAACACGCTGACTTCAGTATCAGCAACAGCGAAGTCACGTCGTTTGACGCGCGACATAAAGGCGTGCTCACCAAAACAGTCACCTTCCCCCAACCTGGAATACACTTTTGTTCTGCCGGATGATTGTCGGGCTTCCAGACGTACCGAGCCCATACCAATCAGATACAGATACTCCCCTTCCTCGCCCTGTGCGTATATTTCTGAACCTTCTGAAAAGCTCTTAAGGGTCAGTGAATCCATGAACGATTCAAGATAATCACCTGACAATCCGGACAGCAAAGGTGTCCGCTCAAAGCCAAGTTTTCCTTTATCTTCAGAGCTGATGTCCATACCCATCGTCTTATCAGCCGGCACCATGGTACTGACTGCCCAGTCTTCACCACGTTCAGCTGAAAGCTCTTTCAGATGTTCTTTAATTTCGGTTCGATGCGGATCCAGGCGTAAGATAACTTTATTAATCGCGATCGACTGTACGATATATCCCTGCTCGGCGTACATTCTGGCAATTTTAACATAATCAGCGACAGCGCCGTCAGTATCGCCATTTTTTTCTCGCAGCTCAGCCAGCTTTACAAATGTACGCAGATCGTCCGGACTGCTTTTATGCAATTCCTCAAACAAGCCAAGAGCAACCTTGTGTTTGCCATCCAGTAGCGCTCGCATTGCTTTTTTTCGAATCTGATCGTCTGACATGTTCCCCTCTATTCGTAGCGTAAAGCGTCAGCTGGAGGAACACTTGCAGCCCGCCAGGCCGGATAAATTGTAGCCAACAATCCCACCACAAAACTTATCCCAACAACCAACAATACCGAGACAGGGTCAACTATGGAAGGGATGTGGTCAATAAAATATACATCTTTGGATAAGAATGTAATGCCGGTGACAGACTCAACCCATGCCAATACAGCATCAAGACGCCATGCCAGCAAGAGCCCCATGCTCGCACCCAGAACAATTCCGACGCCGGTCAGCATCACCCCCATCATCAGAAAAACACGCATCACCGATGCATGTGTTGCTCCCACCGTTTTCAGAATGGCAATTTCCTTACGCCGCTCCATCACCACCATCACCAGTGAAGCAATCATATTAATCACGGCAACCAACACAATCAGCGACAAAATCACACCCATAGCCCGACGTTCCATTTTCAGCGCGTCGAAAAACGAACGATTCCGTTGTGTCCAGTCAGTGACCCAGGCATCAACCGGAAGCTTTCCACGTAACATGGCGGCAAATTGCGGAGCCTGATCCCGATCAAGCAGATGTAATTCAATACCACCGACACGATCTCCCAAACGAGCCAGACGTTGCAGAGACTTTAGCGGTGCCAGCACGACACCTGAATCGTATTCATAAAAGCCCGAATCAAAAATACCAACCACTTTGAAACTTCGCATTCTGGGGGCCATACCGGACGGTGAGACACCTCCGGATGGGGATACAATGCGCACAGCATCACCCACTGAAACACTTAACTTACGAGCCAGATCCTTGCCAATCACCACTTCAAACAGCGCTTCTTCACCGGAAGAAATAAAACGCCCCCCCTCAAGAATCTGTCCAGCGATTCTTCCGGCCCGGGTCGTATCCACGCCTTTCAGTATCGCACCGACAGATTGTTTACCGCGATTAATCAGCACCTGAGAAATAATATAGGGCGTTGCCTGCTCAACATCCGGGAATGACTCAATCACATCGAGCCATGCCTGCCAATCTTCGATGGTGTCACCTGCGCCCTGAACATCGACATGCGATGAAAACCCGAGAATTTTATCCCTTATTTCGATAGCTGCGCCGTTCATTACCGACAACACAACAATCAGTGCCATGACGCCAACCGCAACACCCAACGAAGAGCTCCAGCCTATCAGTGAGACAAATTTCTCATCCCTTCGCGAACGCAAATAGCGTAACGCCAGCATCCATTCATAAGTTTTAATAGCCAATGTCAGTTAAAACCGATAACCGGGGTCAAACCAGATACCTGAAATACAGGTAAGCATGGGCGACTAATATCGTCAGCAACATCAAGGCAAAAGCATGTTTAAGAAACTCCAGAAAGGCAATCGGATAACCCGCCCGCTGGGCAAATCCGGCAACAATTAAATTTGCCGAAGCACCGATCAATGAGCCATTACCACCCAGACATGCGCCTAAAGCCAGCGCCCACCACAAAGGAACCAGCGCTTCTTCACCGCCAAATGTCGGAGCCATGCTTTGAATCAGGGGAATCATCGTCGCCACAAACGGAATGTTATCAATTAAAGCTGATGCTATCGCCGACACCCAGAGAACTGCCGCAGCCGTTGCTGTCATAGAGCCACCGGTCAAAGACAATGTCTTCTGTGCCAGCAGAGCAATCACACCGGTATGTTCAACGCCGGTCACAATTATAAATAAACCGACAAAAAAGAAGATCGTGGTCCATTCAACTTCCGCCATGACCCCTTCGTAGGCATGATCTTTTTCGTGCAACGACTGGCCAAAGCTTTGCAGCAACAGCAACACTGCGGCACCAAACATAGCAATACTCGCCGGTTCCAGATGAAAACTATGTGCTACGCTAAATCCCGCAATCACAGCGAATAACACAAACAAACATTTTTTCAGCAACTGTGGATTGGTAATTGCTTCGTTTTCGTTAAATTGCATCACCAGTGCCTTGTTTTCTTCGGATGCATGAAGATCCCGCCCGAACATAAACCATACACAAAGAAGCACGACAGCAAAAATAACCGGTGTAATCGGAGCCAGATTGACAAGGAAATCGTAAAAACTCAAATGCGCGGCAGAACCAATCATAATATTCGGCGGATCACCGATTAAGGTGGCTGTACCACCGATATTTGATGCCAGAATCTGAGCAAAAAGATACGGGTATGGCCTCACTCCGAGTGCTTCGGTAATCAACAAGGTTACCGGTGCGATGAGCAGTACAGTGGTCACGTTATCCAGAAAAGCTGAAAACACTGCCGTTACCACGGACAGCATCACCAAAATACCCCAGGGACTGCCTTTTACTGATTTAGCGGCCTTGATTGCCACATACTGGAACATGCCTGTCTTCTGACTAATCGCAACAATGACCATCATACCGGTAAGCAGACCGATGGTATTAAAATCTATACCTGCCATGGCTTGCTTCTGGGTAATCACACCACAAAAAATCATCAATCCGGCACCGAGCAATGACAGCACGGCACGATTGAATTTCTCCAGCATGATTATGCCGTAGATCAGCAAAAGAACCGTCACGGCGACCCAGGTCGGGTCCCAGCCAAAAATCACATGTGAGAGATGTTCTTCAGCATTATGCACGGTTTTCCACCCCGCTTTCCTGCACAAAGCATAAAATATCGGAACGCGCCACAACACCTTTCAAATGCTTATCTTTACTGACCACCATGGCCAAAGAACTATGATGAGAGGCCAATAATTCAGCAGCAACGGACAATACCGATGATTTTTCATCGACCAGAATTGGCGATGGATTCATGATATCAGCGACTATTTTAGAAGCGATTTCGTTATACCTTCGCTTCAGGACGCCAATATCCGGCACAAATTCGACATGATCCAGATCACCGCTGGTGATGTAACTCGGAACAATCGTTGTCAGAATTTTATAGGTGGAAAACTCTCCAAGCACACGCCCATGTTCATCGATCACCGGTAAGGTTCTGTATTTAAGCGTCCGCATACGATGCAGAATATCTCCCACATTTTCATGCAACTGAACGGTTTCCACTTCCCGAACCATGATATCTTCTGCTTTCATTGCCAGTCTCCCAACGGAATATCTTTCATCTCGGTAAACTAAAAGGTTTCCGGCCTCATATGCGGAAATAGCAGCACATCCCGAATAGAATGCTGACCGGTCATCATCATCACCAGTCGATCCACACCAATACCCACACCGGCGGCTGGCGGCATGCCATACTCCAGAGCACGAAGAAAATCTTCATCCACACCCGTGGCTTCCGCATCACCAGCGGCTTTAGCCAGGGCCTGTGCTTCTAAACGAGAACGCTGATCATCCGGATCGTTCAGTTCAGAAAAACCATTAGCAATTTCACTGCCCGCTATAAACAGTTCAAAGCGATCAGTAACACTTGGCTCATCATTACTGCGCCTGGCCAGCGGCGACACATCGACCGGATAGTGGGTTACAAATGTCGGCTGCATCAGCTCCGGTTCAATCAGCTCTTCAAACAAAGCCAGCAAATAGTGCCCTGCTTTCCACGTAATCAGCGGTTTAATATCCGGAATAACCTGTAAACAAACCGTTGCCAACAAGGCTTTATCGTTGGTATGGCCGCGTAAGTCAGGGCGTTTTTCAATTACGGCTTCATCTAAACGTAATCGCCTGAATGGCATAGAGAAATCGAGCTCGACACCTTTCCATTCAAGCGTTTCGATATTCAAGCCATACGCAATATCACGAATCAACCCTTCTGTATTCTCCATAGCATCGTTAAAATCGGCATAAGCCTGATAAAACTCAACCATGGTAAATTCGGGATTATGGGTCGTATCCACACCTTCATTTCTGAAATTCCGGTTAACTTCAAACACCCGCTCGAAACCACCCACCAGCAAACGCTTCAGATATAACTCCGGTGCAATGCGCAAAAACATATCCATATCCAGCGCATTGTGATGCGTTATAAACGGTCTGGCTGCTGCACCACCGGCTTGCGATTGCAGCATCGGCGTTTCAACTTCCATGAATCCGCGCGATTCCAGCCCCTGACGCAAAAGCGACATCATTTTAGAGCGATTACGAAATACAGTGCGAGATTCCGGCGACACCATCAAGTCAACATAACGCTGACGATATTTAATTTCGATATCGCTCAGGCCATGCCACTTTTCCGGCAATGGCCGCAAGCATTTAACGACCATTTCGACGTGTTTGACGCGCACCGACAACTCGTTGGTACGCGTACGAAACACCACGCCACTTGCACCAATGATATCACCCAGATCCCATTTCTTGGTCGGGTTATAATTCGCTTCACCACCCAGCTCATTGAGATTCAGAAACAACTGAATCTCCCCCTGTTCATCCCTGATTTTTACAAAGCTGGACTTACCCATTACCCGATGGGCCATAATTCGCCCTGAGACATGAACCTGTACAGCAGCCTGTTCCAGCTGCCCGGCATCGTGCTCAACATAGCGATCATGCAACGTACCCAGCGATATATCTTTTCGCCAGGTGTTTGAATAAGTTTCTCCAGCCTCGCGCATTTTTGCCAGCTTCTCACGGCGTACTGCGATTTGTTCAGGCAAGTCCTCAGAGGCAACCTGATTGACTTGAGTGGTATCAGCGTCTTTGTTTCCCATAAAAAGTGAAATTACCCGCGGCTGTGCAGATCAAGATCCGCAAAGAAGAATGAAATTTCGATAGCAGCATTTTCCTGTGAGTCAGAACCATGCACTGCATTGGCATCAATAGAATCAGCATGATCAGCACGAATGGTGCCTGCTTCAGCTTCCTTCGGATTGGTTGCCCCCATCAACTGGCGATTCAATGCAACAGCATTTTTTCCTTCAAGTGCCATAGCCAGAATCGGGCCTGAGCTCATGAAGTCACACAAATCCTGATAAAACGGGCGCTCTTTATGTACAGCATAAAAACGACCAGCCTGCTCTGCTGACAAATGCGTCATACGCGTGCCAATTACTGACAAGCCATTTTCTTCGAAACGGCGAATAATATCGCCAATCACATTCTTGCCTACCGCATCCGGTTTGATAATTGATAACGTACGTTGAACTGCCATGGAATGACCCCCAATACCTTATTATGTTTGTCCCCTCACTTTTGTGAAGAGGCAGCACTATAGGAGGCCCAACCAAATGTGGCAAATAGACGCGCACAAAAAGATCAGTCTTTCAGATGAAATTCAGGCGTCAGTCGCTTTAAATATCAGTGCAACACCATTGTTGCAAAAGCGTTTACCGGTGGGTTTCGGACCATCGTCAAATACATGACCCTGATGGCCGGAACATCGTGCACAATGATATTCCGTGCGTGGCCAGATCAGTTTGAAATCTTTTTTTGTTGCGACATGCTGTTCAATGGAAGCAAAAAAGCTGGGCCAACCGGTGCCGCTGTCATATTTGGCTTCGGATAAAAACAGCGGTAAATCACAAGCGGCGCAATGAAATACACCTGCCCGCTTCTCCTGATTCAAGGCGCTGCTGAATGCCCGCTCCGTACCTTCCTCGCGCAGCACTTCAAATTGTTCTGCTGTTAACAGCTCACGCCACTGGGCTTCTGTTTTTTCAATCGTCTCAATCATAATTGTCTCCTTCGCCGCTGTTGTTCTTACCGGCAACAGCAGCCCGGCTGTCGCCCCCCCCAGAGCCAATAAAAATATCCGCCGGTTCATAATGGGCTCCTTTGAAAATGTTCTCCACCCGCCTCTTCGCCCCATAGCTGCTGCAAACGCTGATCCCGGCCGCAGTTATGGCGATAGAAATGATATCGAAGCGGATTTTTCTGATAATAGTCCTGATGGTAATCTTCGGCAGGATAAAACATACCGGCCTTTACCACTTCAGTTTGAATATCACCACTAAATGGCTTGCTTTCCTGAAGTCTCTTCAGCGCTGTTTCAGCAGACTGCTTCTGAGTCTCTGAAGTATAAAATATTGCACTTCGATATTGTGTCCCGACATCACAGAACTGACGGTTTTTCACTGTCGGGTCGACATTCCTCCAGAACACCTCCAGCAAAGTAGCATACGCTACCTTTTGCGGGTCAAAAGCGATTTGAACCGCCTCGGCATGGCCCGTTTTACCACTGGAAACCTCTTCATAACTCGGATTTTCGGTATGACCACCGACATAGCCCGAAGTTGTCGAAATCACACCAGAAAGCCTGTCAAAAGGATGCTCCATACACCAAAAGCAACCGCCTGCGAATATCGCATATTCAATCTTTGCCGATGGCACATCCTGTTTTTCTTCAGCCATACTCATACCGCCACCTCCAGACAAAAACACCAGCACCCACAACCATCGATATTTTTTCATATCTACCACCTCAATACCATTGTTATTTAGTCCAGTATTGATATCAAGCGTGAAAAACAAATGAACACCGGGATACGCTCTGGGCTATTGGTTAAGGTAGTCGAAGGAAATTCGCAAAACTTACACTTGCGAGACTATGCCGCCGCCAAGCAATTCTTCTCCGGCGTAGAATGCCGCCACCTGACCGGGGGCAGTCGGCTTTTGCGGCTGATCAAACAGCAGCTCGATAGTATCGCCCTGCCGTTGCCAGCGACATGCGGCCGGATGCATTTGATAACGTACTTTCGCCATCAATGGCGCACCATCAGCCGGTTCATTGATCCATGAAATATCGGAGACAAGTACCCGCCGGATTAACGCATCCTCGGGATGCGCCACCACCACCCGTGCCGTTACGCCATCCAGAGCAACCACGTGCCACGGCCCATCGGGTAAACCGAGACCCTTACGCTGGCCGAGTGTAAAATGTGCAATACCCTGATGTGTGCCAAGTCTGTTGCCTTCGCGATCAACAATATCTCCGGCGCGAAACCCGGCCTCGGCACCTTCGCGCTTCAAAAATGCAATGCGATCTCCGGCCGGAATAAAACAGATATCCTGACTTTCATGCTTATGCGCCGTCAGCAGCTTATAATGCAGCGCCAGGCGACGCACCGCCTCTTTTTCCAGATGTCCGACAGGAAACAATACCCGGCTGGCTTGCTGGCGATTGATCGTAGCCAGAAAATAACTCTGATCCTTTTTCGGGTCATCGCCCTTGAACACGTGCACACCACTGGCATCATCCAGACGTTTAACATAATGGCCGGTCGCCACAAACTCAGCCTGCAACTGATCCGCCACATCCAGCAGTGCACCGAATTTCACAAAGCGATTGCAGCGCTCACACGGATTCGGCGTGCGTCCGCTTTCGTAGTCCTGCACAAACGGATCAATCACATCGCGGCGAAATTGCTCGCGCATATCCATCGCATAAAACGGTATACCGACCTGATCAGCCACGCGTCGCGCATCGTAGGAATCTTCCAGTGCGCAGCAGGTGCCATGCCGTTTGATGTTTTCACGCGTGTAATCCCACACGTTGAGGAACACACCGATCACATCAGCTCCGGCATCCTTGAGCAGTGCCGCCATCACCGACGAATCTACACCGCCGCTCATCGCCGCAATGACGCGTCGTCCTTTCAGCGCCAATAAATCGGGTTTCAATGATTCAATATCAGACATGCGCCAAGCCTATCGACTTCCGTGCGCCTGCGCACCTGGGCCTACAATCCCAGCCAGAGTTTCAGTGCTGTATCCAGCGCCACGCCTTGAACCGGCATCTGTGAACCGATGCGTTCCCTGATGCGATCTGCTTTGATGGCTGTGAGCTTATCCACCATAATCTGCGAAGGTTTATTCAGGCCGGTTCCATCATCAGCAGACAACAGCAAGCGAAACAGAGGGGCATCTACATGATGCGACGTGATCGGGCAGACAACGATACAGGCGTGGGTCGGGAGTTGTTCAGAACTTCCTTAGTGATGACCACCCTCTTCGGCCAATTCTCTGGCAAACGTCGCCTTGTTTTTGGCAATGATCGCCAGCAGCACGGCGGAATAGACAAACGTAGACAGCAAAATCACCCCGATCACAATGGCCTTGAACATTTCCACATGCTCAAACGAGGCGGGAATCATCATCAGCATCACCACCGATAAGCCGCCCTTGATGCCGGCAAAGGTCAGCACGCCCCACCAGCGGAAATTCACATTGGCCATTTTATCCGTCTGATTGGTGATGATGGCGAACTTGGCCATCATCAGCGCCCGGATCACCGTTGTTGCCAGAAACATCATGATGATCTCATGTGAATATTTCAGCAGCAGTTGCAAATCAATGACTTCCGCCATCGCCACGAACAGCATCGTATTGGCGACAATGGCCAATAGCTGCACATCTTCCTTGGTGCGCATATGCCGCTCACGCTCCTCGACGCTGGCTTTGATAGCGACAATGGCAGCCTGCACCAGCGAGCGTGAGGTGGTGGCCGAATCCGATTCGCGTCTCAATTCAGCTTCTTCCCGCTGCAACCGCTTTTCATCATCTTCGACGCTTTGACTGAGCACATGATGCACCGTCACCGTTGCCACAATGCAGGAAAGAATGCCGGAGAGATGCAAATGCGAGTGCCCGCCAAACAGGTTCAGGACCGTGTAGAAATGCTCGGACAATTCAAAAGCACCATAGCCGGTCAGGATTAGTACCAGCAGTTCAGCCGTGCGATTTTCCGTCGTTTTCATACCGATCAGGCCAACGTAGCCGACCAGCACACCCAGCAGCGCTGAACCCAGCACCACCACCGCACTGATCTGGCTGACATAGCCAAGCGAAATCTCACCACCATCGAGCGCATACAGGCCGATGAACACAAACACGATCAATGCCGTCGCATCGTTAAACAGGCTTTCGCCCTCACAGAGAATCTTCAGCCGGTGCGGCAGATCAAATTTGGAAAAGATACTGACCACCGAAACCGGGTCAGTCGCCAGCACCATGGCAAACATCAAAATAATCGCCGCTGTCGACAAATGATATTGGCCGAATAACCAGTCGCCGATGAGCAATGCCGCCGCCACCGACAACGCTACCGCCACCACCGCCAGATAAAACAGACTTAAACCGTGTTCTTTGAGATCATCGAGTTTCAACTCCAGTGAATCGGAAATCAGCAGAATCGGCAGCAACAATATCACCAGCGTCGCGAAATGTTCCGGGTCCCCGGTCAGTTGAAACCATTCACCCGCCAGCAGATGAAAGGCAAAACTCAGCGTAATCAGTCCGACCGGCGATGGGACCCCGACCTTATCCTCCAACTGCAAAGCCAGATAAAGAATCGCCGCAATCAGCAACACGGTAATAATCATGCAAATCCTCCAGAAAAGCCCATGTTGTTTGATTACACCACCGAAGCAAGCATTGAAAATAAAATGTAGTCGGAAAAGCGAAGTGATATTCGTAACCCGACTGGTGGGTTAAGCGCATCGGTTGAAATGAGGAAGGTACACGACGAATCAATGGAACCCAATCGAGTCTGACCGTTGATATAATCCTTCAAAATAAAGCTTGGCTTATGGTTTGGTCTCTTTGCGCCGCAGAGCCAGCCAGCCAATGAGAATGAGCAGCGCTGCACCGCCTGCAATCAATACAGTAACCAAATTGGAGTCCTTTTTCTCCGCCTCAGCAGCTACAGGTTTGGGTGATTTGACTTCCGGTGCCGGATTCCTGGCCTGTTTGGGTGCTTCAACCACCGGCATAGAAGGTTCAACCTTGGGCACTTCTTTCACGACTTTTTCCAGAGCTGTATACGGCTCTGCAGCAAGTGCGGCCTTACTGACTTCTGCATACGGCTCAGCCTGTGCATAAGCATCCGCTATTGCAGCTTCGCGATCTCGCTTTCCGATGGCTGCCTCTGCCTGGCGCTTATATTCAAGCAATTCTTCCATGCGTGGAGAGCCGGGAAAGCGCTCAATCATTTCATTCACGGTTTTCAGATAATTGTCGTAATCCTTCTGCTCCGCATAGTTGCCGAGAAGAAACTCATAGCTTTGCCACTCCTGATTCGGATGAATCACATTGCCTTGCTGTGTAAGCATGACCTTCTTTTTCATCGCCTTTTCTTTAAGGTCAGGGGATGCCAAAACATCCGTGCCTATGGCTGTTAACATGTAATGATCCAAGTGATCCGGAGCATCTGGATTGTCATCTAAATCAAGAGCCTTGCGATAGTAGGATTGGTACTCCTTGATTAAGGCTTGGTTTTCAGGTGCATAACGATTGTATGCTTTCCCTTCTTTTTGCAAATCATCGTAGTAAAAACTTTGAGTTCTGCGTCCAAGCCACCCTCGAATATACCACAGGACTGGGTCAGCAGAATGACTGACCATAAATGAGTCAGACTCTGATATTCGTGTATTCATTAATAGACGCACCTGAGGTGAAAAAGTCCGATAAGCAAAAGACATCGTTCCAGCTTCATCTACAGGTTTCTTAGACATCTCTGCCAACGCCTGTATTTTCCATTCCTGATAACTATCTTCAGCTAAGGCTTGTTGAAAGGGAATTAGCAAAAATGCAATTATTAATAAGTTGATCATTCTCATCGGTGATTCCCCTTTGTTGGGTCATCCTGCAAATGCAAATGTCCTGTTCGCTCATAACCATCAGCTATACCGGAGCCACTATTATCCAGGCCGTCAGCATCATCAATAAATCCGCTTCCATTCTTCACCGTGGCAATATCAATATCCTCCAACTGCCACATATCCCAATATGGTGCAGCAATCGAATTGTTTTCCATGGCATTCGTTACGATATGGAATACCACACCACGATCAAAAGACGGGGTCGGGTTCGCAGATGTACCCAGTGACGGGACTCCCGTAGCCGCGATATCCAAAGCTCGACCCATCATATGCAGGCTTTTGGTTGCATTGCCATAATACTCCTGTCGCTCAGGATTACGATAGCTGCTGGACACCCGAATATCATCACCGGTCGGCATCGTCGTTGTGGAAGAGCTGTTCAACAATGTTATGGTTTTACTCGTGGCATTCCACGCCGTTTGAAAATCAGTCCACATCTGTTCCATTCCGTCCGATAGCAGATAGCTGTACTGGTATCCATTGGTTCCTGTATCCACCCAGTCGCCATCAGGCATGTCTGACAAAGCTTTCAGTGCACTGCGGGCCGGCACAGTCACAACCCGATCAACGTCGCGACCACCCACAACTGCTGATTCAGGCGCTGACTGAATATGATTGATATACTCCTGCCTGAGAACATCAACCTCATCCATCTGAATGATCGCTTCAGGCAAAGTAACCGGCATAAACTGAAGGGGCCTGTAAAGCCTGGCTGTAACCTTGTATCCCAGCTGCGGGTTGTGCCGGCACACATTTTTGTGCCTGGTGCCGTTGGCATAATCGATGACCTGTTGACCGTTAGCATCAAGTACAGGATTGCCATTCCGATCAGTACGCGGGAAGGGCTCGCTCTGCCTGTACGCGGATGGATAATGGGCCGGCGGATCGGGATCGAAGCTTATCGCTGTATATGTTGTCCGGTCTCCAACCCATGGGCTTTGAAATATTCCGGTGCCCTGAACAGCTTCCGCGTTAATTGTGTTCGGTGAAACACCGAGGTCGGATACCCTGTAGGTTACGCCTTTTACGCCCCCGTAGGCATAAGGCCTGTTGGTTGTGTTTGAAAAATAGGAAGGAAGATCATCCGGATCGGTCGGCCCCCCCAGTGCCTCAATCTCCCAGACAAGTGTTTCTCCCGGCTCAAGCCGGCCATTATAGCTCACACTAATCTGGCCGTTTTCAGCAGGATTGCCGGATGATTCCGCTTTTCGAATCGCTCTTCTCATGATCTCCTCTCCCCCCGCCAGCACTTCTCTAATCCCTCTTCCTGCGCCTTGCCGCGAAAGCAGCTCCCACGGCAACCACTGCGATGCCGCCGCCAAGCAGCGCCCAAAGCAGTACAGACCTCTCCGCTTGTGGCTCGCCCTGTTCGGGCGGCTCCTCTGCCTTGCCTTTCAGCATTTCCGTTTGGCTTGCCCGCTGTTCATCCGGCTTGCTTGCGGATGTATCAACACCTTCCCCATCTTGCAGGACTGTTTCGCGATCTCGCTTTCCGATGGCTGCCTCTGCCTGGCGCTTATATTCAAGCAATTCTTCCATGCGTGGAGAGCCGGGAAAGCGCTCAATCATTTCATTCACGGTTTTCAGATAATTGTCGTAATCCTTCTGCTCGGCATAGTTGCCGAGAAGAAACTCATAGCTTTGCCACTCCTGATTCGGATGAATCACATTGCCTTGCTGTGTAAGCATGACCTTCTTTTTCATGGCCTTTTCTTTAATGTCAGGAGGTGCCAAAACATCCGTGCCTATGGCTGTTAACATGTAATGATCCAAGTGATCCGGAGCATCTGGATTGTCATCTAAATCTAGTGCTTTGCGATAGTAGGATTGGTACTCTTTAATAAGAATCTGATTCTGAGAATCTTCTACACGATAGGTTTTCCCTAACTCTTTCAGGTCATGCTGGTACTGACCTTGTAACATTTGCCCAAGGTTACCTAAAATCCAGAATAAAATAAGGTCATCACTACTCGTACCAGTGAATGCTTTTGCTTCTTGGTAACGAGTATCTAATAAATCCCTGACTTTTTGTGAATAATCCTTATACGCAAATGTTGTAGCGCCTCCCTCACCTATCGGAGCAGTTGAAAGTTCTGCAAGTGCCTGTTTTTTCCATTCCTGATAGCCATCATCAGCCAAGGCTTGCTGGAGAGGAATTATTAGAAGCGCTATTATTAATAACTTGATCATTCTCATCGGTGATTCCCCAAAGTCGGGTCATCCTGCAAATGCAAATGCCCGGTTCGTTCATACCCATCTAATATGCCATTGTTGTTTCTATCAGCTCCATCAATACGGCTATTGCTGAATCCACTACTATTTTTCACCGTAGCAATATCAATATCCTCCAACTGCCACATATCCCAATATGGTGCAGCAATCGAATTGTTTTCCATGGCATTCGTTACGATATGGAATACCACACCACGATCAAAAGACGGGGTCGGGTTCGCAGATGTACCCAGTGACGGGACTCCCGTAGCCGCGATATCCAAAGCTCGACCCATCATATGCAGGCTTTTGGTTGCATTGCCATAATACTCCTGTCGCTCGGGGTTCCGATACGAACTGGACACCCGAATTCCATCATCAGCAGGCAGTGATGTTGTGCCGGGTGGAACAGAGATTGTTAGTGGTGTCGTATACACATCATTCCATGCTGTTTGAAAATCAGCCCACATCTTCTCTATGCCATCTGATAGCAGATATTGATATCTGTAGCCATTGGTTCCCGTATCTACCCAGTCACCTTCGGGCATATCAGCAAGTGCCTTCAAGGAGGATCGGGTTGGTACTTTCACAATACGCTGTACCCCTCGGCCACCAACGACAATTGATTCAGGTGCTGATTGAGTATGCGTTATGTATTCTTGTCTGAGCATATCCTTATCATCCATTTTGGCTGTTGCAGTTAGCGTTTGCGGAGCCTTTCCGGGAACTGTGATCGTAGCGGTAATCGTGTAAGTAAGCCGAGGGTTTTTGCGATGTACATCGATGCCTCTTGTCCCGCTCCCTTTTACATATTTGGCAGGATTATGTGATGGTGGACATGGCCGAAAAGATACGGTTCTTGTTGATATCAAAGGTTGTTGACCACTCGACCATAGCTGAGCATCCGTGCCTCTTGTACATCGAGGATCGGCGACGGCTGGTAGTGGAAGTCTGGCATCGGTCGCACCGTATTTCACGCTATAGATACCGCCATAAGTAAGCGGGGTAGCACTGGAGACAGCCTGAATTTTCCATACTATATTTGCATGTTCCTCATCCGGTATTTTACCGACAATCCTTGCCTTGATCGGTGCACTTGTTAACAAAGCTCTACCACTGGTTTGCAATACACCATTGATACCATATTTATTTGCCGGATCGTATACTATGAATGATTTCTTTTCCCGACTTTCCAAATCATCGGATGAGATCAGTTTTATATCAGTCAAAACCTGTGACCACAGAACATTTTCCGGGTCATCCGTCTGGAACAAACTCAGCATTACGAAGTCATTCGGACTTAACGCGGAAAGATCGGATACCGTTGTAATACCAAGTTGATCAATGCTGACAGATGCAGCCAACGACCCATACTGATCGTACACTTGCAATTCAAAATTACGCTCCGGCGTGCCGAATCTATCAATAGGAAACATACGATAACTTAACAGGTCATAAGGGTCAGGTGCCGGCCCGACTAACAACTGTGAACCATTCAGATAAGCCAGATCATATGGCGATGTTGTCAGATCAACCACTTGAATATCAGGTCCCCACTTAGGGTTGGCTGTTGGATTGAGTGGCTTGATATTCTTCGGGTCAAACTCATGTATGGAAAACTGCGCTTCAGGACGATACGTGCGCCGGTAGACAGGTAAATATTCATCACCTTTGTCCAGAGCAATCAATGACCTCTTCAAGGTGTCGCTTTGGATAATATCGGCAACCGGAACAAGCAGAGGAACAGGAAATTTAGGCAGATACTTTAAAATGCCCGGCCTGTCAGAGTCCGTCGAAAAATCAGGATTACGGGGATCACCATACACATGCACATAATAATGTTGCCTGCTCTGTGGGTCGAATTTCGGCGTTTTGAGAACCTGAATTCTCCTCCCCGGCATGATTTCAAAGTGATGAACCTCGGCCCCACTTTCGGCAAGTACGGGCCCGGTTACAACCTTGGTGATACGACCAACGTAGCCGGTCGGCAACTTGGCAGGCAACAGATGACCGGTATGATCCTTCCAGTCTGTCACGATAATGACTCTATTGTCGCTCGTCAGACCGGAACCCTCAAAGCCGATCACGCTTTCTTCAACCTGATGTAACGTGTCTGCCCGAATGAAAGGATCAAACTCACGCGTGATATCAACCTGAAGATTCGGCGGACGCATCAAGGCAGGGTCATCAGACCCATCCACCTCTATCGTGACACCATCCGCTGCGGGAATCGCCTGAATGTTTCGCAGTGCAATATAGCCTGTCTTGCGATTAATCATCACCACTTGCAGGTGCTCACCATACTGCACGCCTGATTCCCTGCCCTTGCCATGCTGATGCGAACCAAGTTGATCAAACGCATGAATCATCATTGAATATGTTAAGCGGGGCTTTCCCTTATCAATATCCACATATATGCCCTTGCCGCCAGCGATGCGATTAGGGGTACGATCACCAAGCAACTCGCCGATCAGTTCACCTGTGTTTTCTCGGAATACGTAAACATCTGTCCTTTTCAAATCGGCTTCCGATATCTTCTCCAGCAGGGCCCTCGAATCAAATTCGTTGCTGCCTGTCGTCGGTTGCTGATAGTCGGTCTTCCCGTTACCTACATCCGGTTGCGGCGAATAATCGTACTCACTCTCAGAATGCTGCTCATTGGACATCTTCACAAATCCACGAACAATAAACATCGAAACCGGAATATCACGTTTCAGATTTGCCTGCTGTGCCTTCATCAGATTATTCCGTTCAATTTCCGACACACCCAAACCTGTATTCTGTCCACCGGATGTATTCATTCGAATCGTCAGTTCTGCTTCACCATAGCAAGCCGCATAAGAAGGCACTGGTGCATAAACAGGTATATATTGCGCACGCATGTGGCGAACCGGATCTGCATTGAGATAGGGGATATCGGCTGTCACCCAATAGTCCCAGGTATAAGTAAAACCAGGGCAGGGGGCAGTATTAAAGACATCGAATACCTGCCTCTCTGATCCGTTACCGCATTACCTCCCCAAAATGGCGCACTCACTTTCACACCTTCCATCGGCCCAAGTGCTTCCTCATCTTCTGAAAGCATGACATCCCCATACTCTGATAATGGAACATCTCCGTCCGGCAAGACCTTGTACGACGTCAAATAGCCTATCGGGCTGTCATATTGACCAAGAATGTCCCCTTTTTCACTGATAATCAGAGACTCCGTACCTGAAGAAAGACTGGTGGTCGCTGCCATTTTGCTGATTTGATACTCCGCAACAATTGGCGATACCCACGATGCAGATAGCTCCTTACTATCTTTGATCACTACCGAGTTGCTGGATACCTTGAGCTTCACTATTTGAACCGCATCTCCTGACGGTGTCACAAATGACATGCTTTCGTATTCAGACCTGCTGATCAGCCGCCTTCCATTTTTAGCTTCCGAAGACATACTGGCCTTGATACTCTCAAAGGCCGGGGCAGAGAGAATAAATGCATTCTCATATGTACCTGTCGCAACAGATACAAGCTCCTGCACAACGCCTTGATCATTATATTTTGCGAACGTCGGTTTATTGGTAGCCTTATCCAGAATATGAACGCGCCGATAAACCCTGCCATGAACATTGTAGATAACCGACTGATCCACACCCGGTGCTAGAGCCTGCACTGACGGGATGACGCCATCATCCGTCAGTGTGAACCCGACACTGGCAAGCATGCCGAGGACAATCAATAAACATATGCGTTTCAGAATCCTCTTCAATATTACCCTCCCCTACAACCAGCTTCTGCATCTCTCAATTTGAACCAACAGTTACAAGTTTCGCACCCTTACAGAAAAAAAGAATAAGAACATCCACCACATAGATGAAAATGCAAAAAAAATAGAAAATAATTCACCCACACAACTGGACTCTGAATTACATTAACTTCAGCGATCTCTAGCGCCCAACCTGTGTGAAAAAGCCAACGAATCAATGGGGTCATATATGGTCCGTCCCGCATTGCAAGGTTGAATTTGGTACTGGCTGAAAAGGAAGTTCCATACATATATCCGGCCTTTGTGTGAGGCATTTGCCTCTGGCCCCGATGGAAATTCGCGCATCTCCGGCCTCATCAGACTCTCGGCCTCGTCGCGTCGCCAGTTCGCAAACCCACCGACTGCGCCGATCCTGTTTGTTGCCGGCAAAGCGCAACACCAATTGGGTTCCCTGAATCAGCAGTTTGCGTAAATAGGCATCGCCTCGTTTGCTGATGCCCAGCAATTTCGGCTTGCCACCGGTGGAGTGCTGGCGCGGAACCAACCCCAGCCACGCCGCCATCTCACGCCCGTTTTTGAACGTTTTCGCATCGCCCACTGAGGCTGCCAGCGCCGTCGCCACGACCGGACCAATACCCGGAATCGTCATCAACCTCTGACAAACCTCACTCTGTCTGCCGACCTCCTGAATCTGCCGATCATAGGATGCGATCCGCGCAACGCAGCCATTCCTCTGGCGGCTACAATGCCATTCTCAAGCAGAAGACCCCTGATCTGATTCGCCTGCGCCGTGCGATGAGAAATCGCCAGTGAGCGCGCCCGGTGCACGGCCAGAATATCCTGCTGCTCCACGCTCTTGATCGCCACGAATCGCATATCAGGTCGCTGTACCGCCTCACAGATTGCTGCTGCATCGGCCATGTCATTCTTGTTACTCTTTACATAAGGCTTCACAAACTGAGGACTGATGAGTCGAACATCATGGCCCATCGCCTTGAATTTGCGTGCCCAGTCGTGAGCATCACCGCATGCCGCCATGCCGATCAGGCAGGTGGGAAGTTGGGCGATGTACGCTGCAAGTTTGTTGCGACAAAGCTTCTTGCGCAGAACGATATGTCCTTTGCTATCCACTGCATGCAGATGAAATACGCTTTTTGCCAAATCAATGCCCACTGTTTTGATCACTTTTGTTGAGGTAGATTGTTCCATGGTTCGTCTCGCTCCTTCTTCGATTGGAATACCTCCATTCTGGCACATTGCGATGCCATCAGAGGAGCGGGACGGACCATCCCATTAGACTCGATTGATTTTCTTGCAATCTCATATTTTGCCATCCTCCTCCCCTCAGATATCTGAAGAAGCATAGACTGCCACCCATAATCAGTTATACATCCACAACATGGTGGATAAAATCGATTTATTTTAAATTATTTTTTTGCGTGGAATACGCTGACAGTTATCGCAAGAACTAACTTCTGAAGTAGACGACCACCAGATGATAGCCGAATCTGGATTTGATCGGGCCATGCAGTTTGAGCAAAGGCTTTTTGAACACCACATCCTCAATCGCTTTGACCAATTGGCCCGGATAGATTTCACCCAAATCACCATCACGCTTGCGTGAAGGGCAGGTAGAAAACTTGCGGGCCAATTTGGCAAAATCCGCCCCCTGATCGAGTTGTGCTTTCAACTTCTCGGCTTCGGCTTTGGTTTTCACCAGAATATGCCTGGCCATCGCACTACGCATCACGAATGAACTCAGAGACCAAATGTGGCAATAAAGAAGCCGTCATGCGTGACCGACGGCAAAAATCGCTGCATAGATTGCAATCCGGCCACACCTTCCACCACCCGTTCATTCTCTTCTGGATGGATCGAACACACGGCATACACCAGCCACCCACCCGGCTTAAGGACGCGCAGTGCTTCGGCCAGCATATTTTTCTGCAATTCGGCATGCCGAAACACATCGGCTTTATCATGCAGAAATTTAGCATCGGGATGGCGACGAATGACGCCGGAAGCAGTACACGGTGCATCCAATAAAATCGCATCAAATGTATTGTCAGCAAACTCCAGCGCCGTCGCATCGCCCTGCGCCACAGAAACATTCACTGCCTGCACCCGCTCAAGATTCTCTTTTAGTCGCGGAATACGCTTTTCACTGAGCTCCACGGCCACGATATCTGCATCGGGATTCCGACGTGCCAGCAGAGCGGTTTTACCACCGGGCGCAGCACAAAGATCCAGAACCTGATTGCCCGGCTGCACATGCAGTGCCAACACGGCCATTTGCGCCGCCTGATCTATCACCGTAAACGCACCAGCCTTATATCCGGGCAAAGCAACCACCGGCGTGCCGGATGGTAGCAGCACGGCATGCGATGAAAGCTTGCCTTCTTGAGCATCAAAAGATGACTCTTCTGCTTCATCCGCCCATGCTTCACGGTCACCGAACACGGCCAGACATAATTTCGGCTTCTGCAGGATCACCTCTGCAATGTCCTGCACCGCATCAACGCCAAATGCATCACGCCATGATGCATACATCCACTGCGGCAGCTCCATTCGCTGATAGGGTTTGAGCTTTTTCGGCGGTTCGCTGGCTGCAAGTTTACGCAGCACCGCATTCACAAAACCTGCCGCTTTCGGGTGAAAAATTTTCACCGCTGTTACCGTTTCATCCACAGCAGCAAAGGCCGGCACGCGCATGTGACGAATCTGGTAAGCGCCGAGCAATAGTGCCGCACGCACCACGTTCTCCGGCTTGTCTTTCAAAAAACGGGAAACATCAGCTTCCAGTGAAAATGCATGGCGCAACACGCCGTAAATCAGCTCATGCAACAGGCCGGATTCCTCTACCGGTGCATGATCCAGAAAAATATCAGCCTTATGACCCTGATAGACGATGCGATCCAGCGACTGAATAGCATATTGACGGACATTCAAACGAGCACTTGTCCCTGAGCCAACTGCGCCCCGCGCAAAAATGCTTCGGCGGCCATGGCCTGTTTACCTTCAGGCTGTACTTCCAGCAGGCGATAAACAGAACCCTCACTGCAAGCCATATCAAACGCCTTTTGGTTAATCAGCGTGCCGGCAGCATGCCTTGTTAACGTATCCAGCACTTCACCTCGAATCACTTTCAGCCACTTACCATTTACCTGCGTACGCATGCCCGGTCTGGGTGTAAAACAACGCACATAACGATCAAGCTGTGTCGCACTCATCTGCCAGTCAATAATACGCTCTTCATTTTTCAGCTTGGCGGCATAGGTAACCCGGACGTCATCCTGCTCGCTGCGGGTGAGTTCTCCTGCGACAAGCTTCGGCAGACTATTCACCAGCAGCTCTGCCCCCATCACGGCCAGCTTTTCCCACAGCTCGCCTGCGGTGGTTTGAGCTGTGATTGCGATACGTGATTCGGCATACACCCCGCCGGTATCGAGTCCTTCTTCCATGTGCATCAAGCCAACGCCGGTCTCTGTATCGCCAGCCAGCAGTGCCCGCTCGATTGGCGCAGCCCCCCGCCAGCGCGGTAGCAACGATGCATGTACATTCAGCGGTGCCACAGCCGGCGCATCCAACCATGATTTTGGCAGGATCATTCCGAAAGCGACCACCACCAGCACATCACATTGCTTGCTCTGAAGCCACGCCAGTGCTGCATCGTTAGCACGTAATTTTTCCGGCGTTATGACATCAATGCCGGCAGCCAGCGCTGCTTGCTTAACCGGACTGGCAGTCAGTTTCATGCCGCGTCCTGCCGGACGATCAGGCTGCGAAACCACACCAACCACATCGATACCATCAGCTGCCAACAATGCATTCAGGCAAGCCACTGAAAAACCGGGCGTTCCGGCAAATACAATTTTCACAGATACAACCTTATTTGAAGTGCTTTTTCAGTTTGCGTGTGATCATATTGCGCTTCAACGGTGATATATAATCAATAAACAATTTACCATCCAGATGATCAAACTCATGTTGCAGAGCAACAGCCTGGAAACCTTCGAAATCCTGTTCGAAAAAAGCACCGCTTAAATCCTGCCAGCGCAAGCGCACAACTGCGGGGCGGGAAACCTCTTCATAGTATTCAGGTATAGAAAGACAGCCCTCTTCATAGCTCGCCATCTCTTCACTCTTCCAGATAAACTCAGGATTAATCCACACTTTCAGATTGCGCACGCCCTGCGCCCCTTCAGCTTCTTCATAGCGGCCATTTTTCCAGTCGGTGTCGGTCACCGCCAGACGTAAAGACACGCCTATTTGCGGAGCAGCCAGACCTACGCCGGGTGCGTCGTACATCGTATCGGCCAGATCCTGAACCAGTGCTTTGATGCTATCTGCCTTAGGGTCCTCGACCTTTGCAGCCACTTGCCGCAAACAATCATCGGGATAAATTAAAATCGTTTGAATCGCCATGGCGAAACCCTATATCGGTTTTTTCACGAAAACCATGCACAGTTAAGGTATGCTTTGTATCGTTTCCATCGGATTGTGAGCCCACCAAAAAGTTCAAACTTCTTGCATTTCATTCTGGAACATGCTGTCATATAAATATGGCAACTAAAAAAGTAAAAGATCACGCAAAAAAAATTCTAAAAGACATATTCGGTTATGATGTATTTCGCCCCATGCAGGAAGAGATTATCCACTCTCTGCTGGACGGCAAAGATGCATTCGTTTTAATGCCCACTGGTGGCGGCAAATCCATGTGCTACCAGATTCCGTCTATCATGCGAGAAGGTACGGGTATTATTGTTTCCCCGTTAATATCTCTGATGAAGGACCAGGTGGATGCATTAAAACGCTGCGGCGTTAATGCTGCTTATTATAATTCATCGCTAAAAATGGCCGAGTCCAAAGATATTCTGGATCGCTTTGAAGCCGGCGAACTTGATTTACTGTATGTGGCACCGGAACGCCTGCTTACCAAGGCCTTTTTAAAGCGGCTGGAAACCATCAAGGTCAGCCTGATTGCAGTTGACGAAGCCCACTGCGTTTCTCAATGGGGACACGATTTCAGACCGGAATACGTTCGACTGGGTGAGCTAAGAGATATCATGCCGGATGTTCCGATGATTGCTCTCACGGCAACCGCAGATGAACACACACGCGAAGATATTGCCGAGCGTTTAAAACTCACCAAAGCCAAACGTTTTATCTCCAGCTTTGACCGCCCGAATATTCGCTACCTGATTGCTGAAAAAAGACAGCCCTTAACTCAGGTTCTGCAGTTTCTGGAAGACTGGAAAGATTCCTCAGGCATCATTTACTGTCTCTCACGCAAGCGCGTGGAAGACATGGCTGTCAACCTGCAAAGGCATGGCATTCGCGCCGCTGCTTACCACGCCGGCATGCCCGGCCGATCACGCGACAGGGTGCAGGATGATTTTCTGCGTGACCGCGTGAAAGTGATCGTAGCCACCATCGCTTTTGGTATGGGCGTCGACAAACCCAATGTTCGCTTTGTTATTCATCATGACCTGCCGAAATCTATTGAATCCTACTATCAGGAAACCGGTCGTGCCGGACGTGATGGTCTGGAATCTGAAGCGCTCATGTTATATGGTTCGGGTGACGTTAATCTGGTTCGTCGCCTGATTGAAAATGTCGAAAACATTGAGCAGCGACGTGTTGAAGTACATAAACTCAACAGCATGGTCGCGCTGGCCGAAGCATTAACTTGCAGACGCCGCGTTCTGCTTGGATATTTCGGTGAAAATATGGAGGACGCCTGTGACAATTGTGATATCTGCCTTGATCCTCCGGAAACGTTTGATGCATCTGAACTGGCATCTTTAGCTGTGAAAACAGTGAAGTCTGTTAAAGGTGATTTCGGTGTGGGCTATGTCGTTGATGTGCTGCGCGGCTCTAAAAATGCCCGCATCAAAGAGCATCACCACGACCGGCTAAAAGTGCATGGTGCCGGTAAAGATATCAATGGTGATGAGTGGCTGTCTATCATGCGGCAGTTGATTCACCGGGGTTACTTTTCACAGGATATTTCTAAACGAGCCGCACTTAGAATGACCAAAAAGGCTACCGATCTCCTGAAAGGAGAAACGGTGATTCTTGCCAAATACAAACCCGGCATCAAACGCAAACTCCGTCGCTTCTCTCAAGCGCGGGATGCGGTGCTGCTCAAAAAGCTCGAAGCACTGCGTGAAAAACTGGCTGATAAAGAAGATGTCGCACCCTACTCACTGGTCAGTGATGTCGCCCTGACTGAAATGAGCGTATTGACCGGCAAGGTTGGATTGGATGACCTCGCCCTGATCAGCGGAATGGGCAAACATAAGCTGGACGAATATGGCGAAGCTTTTGTTGAAGTACTTAACGCACATGCCGATTCCAGCGCATCACAAAAACAGCAGGGCAGTAATATTCCTAAATTGATGGCTAAAGGTCCCGCCCCCAATGACTCGCAAAGTCACACATGGTCTTTATACAAACGTGGCCACACCGTTGTCGAAATAGCTGCGATGGAAGGTATTTCTGAAAAAACCGTGATGAATCATTTTATCGCACTTATTCGGGCTGCCATGCACATTGAAGTACCCAAGCTGATTGAAGATTTTGAACAGTTGATGCTTGAACTTGATGAGGCGGATCCATACGCCTCACTGACAGAAATCAAGCGTGACCTGAGTGTTCAATTAACCAATGAAGAATTCCGCCTTGTTCTGGCATGGCGGGAAGCCATTGGTGTGAATTGACATTGCTGATCTTCTTACTGTGATCAAACGGGAATCTCTTGGCATTCTTTAATTTTCGCCCGGCAAAAGACGAAAAGCCGATCGTGCTCAGCTGTCGGCTTTCGCCACCGGCTTATTCGTCCATTGATTTTGCTCATTTTCAGCGCGGCATTGATAATATCCGCATCGATGTACAAATCAGCGATATTTTTCAAACCACAGTACGTCGCATCAGTCGCAACACTGTTGAACTAGCCGTTGAACAATTCAAAGGCAAAAAGTCCTGGGAGCAACTGGCCCAGTCTTCCATGGGTCAGATCAAAAGATTCCAGAAAATTTATACTGACACCATGGAATCTGCCATTCACCAGTCCAAACAAACATCTGATCCGGCGCTGCTTTGGCTGGCCAGAATTGCTTCGATCGGCTTTATCCGAAAACATATCGGCGCTGAACTCGACAGAGCGGCCATTTTATTAAAGAATGAAGCTAAACGTGCTGTAGGCACCAATAAAGCAGGTCAAATTCAGGCGCAGTCCGTCTGGCTCATTCGGTATCGGCAACGGCTCTACTATTTCCTCATCAACATCTTCTTCAAACAAATGATGACAGCGGAATCCGGCACCATCTTAAAGCTCAACCGGGCAATTCTCGGTGATGGTGATATTGATGCAGTAAAAAACATCATGTTTAACCCCTTGCTAAAATCCGAATCGCCCAATCAGGATGAAATGTTACTGATGCAATACCTGCTGTTGCCATGGCCCCAACAGGATGATGATGCCTTTGTCGCACTCAATGAATTATTAGACAGTGTTTTTTCACAAATCCCGCAAAGCCTGATTCCTGATAATGCCATTTCAATTGATATCCCGTGTTACCTGGATGTTATCCATGATTTTATACCGGATCAGCAACAGGCCTCGTTACTTGACTGGCGTGACAACCCCGAAAACATGGAAAAGCTTTTTTCCTGGTTGAATAAAAAAGAACTTTCCGCCGAACTTGCAAAAGCCCCCGATTCACCTAAAAACGAACAGCTTGAGGCTGAAAACGGTAGTCGCAAAGCACTGTATGATCTTCTGACTGACCGCCTGAAACAGGCTGGCGTGATGTCTTCCATCGTTGCCAGCTATAATGTTAAGGATGCTTACCGCTCTTTATCGGGAAATTTACCGATTCGTCTTATTTTCTATTACCTGCTTGGTGGCGACAAAAGAAAACTGGCAATTCAGCGTATTCAAGGCATGGGTGCAACAGATATTGGCATGGCTCCCAAGGCCGTTTTTGCAATTCTGGATAAATGTATTCCTAAAGGTGTTGAAGAAAAAGAATGGGCGCTGCGCTTCATGCAGGATTTTATCGCCTATCGCCGTGATTTAAAATTATGGGCTCTCGTCCAATGCTGGATCGATCAGGTTCGCACCATTGATGATGAGAATGACATGAAACTGGCTTTGACCAATCGCTCCCTGTATATCTTTCTGCCAGCAAATGAATCCGATGATACTTCCGATGACATCGACGGCCATGTCATGATTAAAGCAGACGTTCGCGGATCCATTGGTATAACCTCCAGCCTGCGCGAACAAGGGCTGAATCCGGCCACCCATTTCAGCCGGACATTTTTTGACCCGATCACTGAACTTTTACCACAATTCGGTGCGGAAAAAGTGTTTGTGGAAGGTGACGCTGTCATTCTCAGCATCATGGAGCATAGCAATGAGCAGCAACGGACTGCCGTCTCACGCGCTTGCGGATTATGCAGAAAAATCATTCAGATTGTTGATCAGCAAAATCGTCATCATGCTGAAAGTGGCCTGCCTGTTCTGGAGTTGGGGATTGGCATTGTCTATGCCAGTGAATCACCGACTTTTCTTTTTGATGGCGATCATAAAATCACTATTTCTCCGGCCATTGGCCGCTCGGATCGTTTATCGTCATGTTCGAAGGTAGTAAGACCTATCCTTGAAACTGCCGATGATCATGACCCTTCTCATCATGTTGATATGTTTGCCATTTCAGAAGATGGCAAAATGAAGAATGATAAAGGTGAATCGCACCTTCGCTACAATGTGAACGGTATTGAACTGGATGCTAAAGCTTTCGCCAAACTGAAAAATGAGATTGGACTCCGAGCCTCGAATGTTCGTTTACCTGGCACCAAAATGACAGAGCGTTACATCATTGGTCAATTCCCTGATGTACAGGGGCACATTCATATTCTGGCGATTCGGCAGGGTATTGTCCGTCTTTGGCATCCGCAACGTGAGCAGCGCAAAGCCCTGAAACAATTCTATTTTGAAGTTATCGCTGATGATGAGCGCTATCTGTCTCTGGCCCAGATGATAAAATAACCCTGCCTGAGCTTTAACTGGCACTCTGCCTAGGAGGCTGTCCGAGAACAGGAACCGTCGCGAAGGAAAGCGGGATTGAGTCATTTTTTCCGCTCATGAGAGGCGAATGCTGCTTACATTTAACGAGAATGAACGGGGAAATAGCCAATGTCCGCTTTTTCGCAGTAGGTTCTTCTGTTCGCGGACATACTCCTAGCAGCGATCATGATGCAGGATAATGTAATAATTGATCAACCGGCTTAAAGCTTTGAATCTCAGCGGGCTCGGCAATTTGCAATCGCTGCTCCAGAAAATGCAGCGTTTCTGCATGCGGATGCGCAATGATAATACAACCGCTTTTCTGTTTTTTGGCACAAGCCAGCACGTGCTGCCAGGCTTTATCCATCTCGGCTGCTTCAGAACTATGATCCAGAAACACACTGCGCTTAGCCCATGGCAAACCATGACTTTCGGCGGTTTTATCGGCAATTGAAGTCGAGGCAGTTTTTGAATCCACAAAAAACAAGCCCCGTTGTTCACCGATCTGCATTATCCAGTCCATCGGTTGCTGCAATGTCGTCAGCATTGATCCCATGTGATTATTCATGCCACGAACATAAGGCACTTTTTCCAATGCCTTCAGATACATTGACTGAATCGTTTGCTGATCCATATCCGCGCGCAAAAATGTTGCATCCATTTTATCGCGATAATGCGGATTTGCCGGCTCCATCGGTAAATGCAACATCACGACCTGACCGGCGCTATGCGCCAACTCGGCTGCTTCACGTGCCTTGGGTGCATCAGGAAGAATTGAAATAGCAACAGGAATGGGAAGTGCCAGCACCCGCTTCAAAGCTGGCAAATCGTAGCCCACATCATCCATCACCAGCGCGATACCATGGCGGGATGTGGCTAATACCTGATGGGTTCCATAAGGATCAGCATCAATGATAACTTTTGCCGTCGAAGCGACATTTTTTTCCGCTTTGCCAGCATCATGGATCGCATCACTATCATGAAAATCCTCATAGACAACCGGCGGCATTTCGACCGTACTCACATTGATCACCGGTGTGCTGGTGCGTCTTGCTGAATCCTGCAAGACGACTACAACCAGCAACAACAGCAGCACCAGTAGCAATACCACGATGACCCATTGCGGCAATCTTTTCATGGGTGATGAAGCTCAGAAGCCTGAGCGAAAATAGCCCTGAGCATTCAGCACAAAATAATGACAGACAGATTCATTTCCCTATGCCGGCAAAGGTATCCTTCAGCGTTTAGAAAATACATGCATCGCCTTGAGCACATCCAGAGCCCGCTGTAACTGGTTGTCTCTGCCCAAACGCTGTTGCATGTCTTCAGTAACAAGTCCGGCTTCAGCAGAACCTTCTTTCACTTTACTGACCACCTTGCCATTACCATTTTCCAGATGCCCTTTCAGGTCTCTTTCCGAAATGCCTTTAAGCGCATCAGCTTCTTGCTTAACAGGCTCAATCTTCACCCATTCCACCGGCACATCCGGCTCAATACCGGTCGCCTGAATCGAACGTCCACTTGGGGTATAATACAATGAGGTAGTCAGCTTGAAAGCCGTACCATCGGGCATCGGAATAACGCGCTGAACAGATCCTTTACCGAAGCTCTTGGTACCCATCAGCAGGGCCCTTTTATTATCCTGAAGTGCGCCACTGACAATTTCAGATGCTGAAGCGGAACCATTATTGATCAAAACCACCAAAGGTAAGCCATTAAGAATATCACCCTTGCTGGCGTTAAAATCCAGATTTTCTCCCACCCTTGATTTTGTACTGACAATACCGCCGTCACTCAAAAACAAATCACTGATACCAACCGCCTGATCAAGCAAGCCACCCGGATTATTACGCAAATCAAGCACGGCTCCCATGATCTTTCCGTCCTGTTTTAAAGCCTCAACCTGTTTCGTTAATTCTTTGGTGGAATTTTCCTGAAACTGGGTCACGCGCAACCAGACATAACCCGGCGCGACCCAGCCGGATTTAACCGATTTCACATGAATGACATCCCGCACAATGTGGATAACAAGTGGTTTTTTCTCACCTTCACGGAAAACAGTTAAATCAATGCCGGTTCCAGGTTTACCGCGCATTTTTTTCACAGCTTCCGGCAATGACATGTCTTTAGCCAGTTCATCGTTAATTTTAACTATCAGATCACCCGCCTGAACGCCCGCCTTATCTGCCGGCGTATCTTCAATCGGGGTAACAATTTTTATACCACCCTCAGAGGCGGATATTTCTATTCCCAAACCGCCGAATTCACCGGAAGTATCCACCTGCATCTGTTTGAACATCTCTTTATCCAGGTAGGTGGAATGGGGATCAAGATTGGACATCATGCCGCTTAAAGCACCGTCGATGAGTTCTTCATCAGTAACTTCCCGGACATAGCTTTTTTTCACCGCATCCATCACCTGAGCAAACTTATCAAGCTGGCGATAATCGGTCGAAGCTGTCGCCAATTGATAGCCTTCTGATGGGTTCCATGCCATTACAGCAAACACCAATACCACCGATGTTCCAGTGGCCAGCACAGCTCGGCTCCATGTCTTATTCATCATCACAACTCCTTCAAACGCATGCAATCGTATTGCAGCAACTAATTTTTCATCCAAAGCTTGGGATTTACCGGTTCACCCTGATCCCTGAGTTCAAAATACAACTGTGTCGCATCCACCCAGCCGGTACTACCGGCTTCTGCCAGAATTTCGTTGGCATCCACCCAATCACCAACCTGCTTATACAAAGCGTCATTATGGGCATAAATAGTCATCATACCATCCCCATGTTCGACGATCATCATCAGGCCAAATCCACCAAACCAGTCTGCATAGCGAACCTGCCCATCAGCAACTGAACGAACCTGACGAAATGTCTTGCTTGAAGATAGGGGCGCAAGCAAAACGCCACGTATTCTGGAGCTTTGATAGCGCGTTTTAGAATCGTATAACGCAATTAACTTACCCTGAATCGGCCAGGAAAGTCGACCTTTCTTTGTTCGCAACGATGTATGCCTGACTTCTTTGTCTGTTTGCAACAATGAAAACTGAAGATCTTCCAGCATACGTTGCAGAGCTTTTTCCTGTTTTTCCAGCTCACGTTCACGTTGCTGTTGCTTTTGCTTGTCTGACTTCACCTCACCAAGGTGCTTTTTCTTCGCACTGAATTGCTCATCAAGTGCCAGTTCCGCACTCTTTTTGGCCTCCAGCCTGTCGGCCAGAACATCACGCTCAGCCTGCAATTGTTGTTGTGCTTCCTGCAATATCAGTATCGTCTGCTGCCACTGATCACGCGTTGAACCCTGCTGATCTAAAATGACTTTTGCCATATGTTTGCGATGCGGTATTTCGGTTACTGCAACCCCGGCAAACATATCCGGCCAACCGGGTTCCCTACCAGCCCTCATCCATGCCATACTAATCTCATGCCGCATTTTTCGTTCTAATACATCAATCTGATGCTTTAGTGCATTCACCTTTGCAGTGAGGCTACTGACCTTTTCATCGGATTTCTTAAAATTATCGGCTGCCTCTCTGCTTTGTTCTCTGGCTTGAAGTAATTTTTTATCCAGAACAAGCAATGACTTACCCAGCATATTCAACTGTGATTCCAGCTGTTGGCGTACGGTTAACAATTTTTGTTTTTCATGTTTGATCTGATCGATCTCACCCTGAATGTCACGCTTAGCGATAGCGCTTTGCGGTACACTGAGCAGCAACAACACGCTAAGCAATATGATTCCGGCACGTACTTTAGTCACGGTGATAAGGATGTCCTGCCGAAATGGTATAGGCCCGATAAAACTGTTCCACCACGAGCACACGTGCCAACTGGTGAGGCAATGTCAGCGGTGATAGAGACCAAATGTGTGCAGCCAACTGTCTGACGCGATCACTGACACCATCAGCCCCGCCGATCACCATATCCAATTGAGCGTTGCCTGGCTTTTGCTCAAAAAAGTTCGACCACTGCCTGCTAGTCAATGATTTCCCTCGCTCATCCAGCAGAATAAATTCTGGCCCTGCAACTTTAAGAATATTTTTCTCCTCATCCTGCATGCGCTGTGTGGATTGTTTGCCGCGACCTTCCGCCAATTCAACTACTTCCAGTTGCCAGCTTGCCGCTGTCAAACGTTTACTGATTCTGCTTTCAAAGCCAGCCAGCTCCGGAATCATCCGACCAACCACCAACAGCCTTAACTTCATACTTCGTCGGGGCGCTTCCACAAACGTTCCAGCTGAAACGATATCCTCACATCCGGCAAAAACAAATGAACAACAATATCGCCAAGATCAATCAACAACCATTCTGCTGCTTCAAGGCCTTCCACCTTTGCCGGTATTCCATAGCCATGGGCAATCTCGGCAACAGCTTGCGCCAAAGCTTTTAACTGGCGCTCTGTGCGACCTGTTGCGACAACAAAGCGATCCGCAAATGCACATGCACCCTGAACATTCAGCACGATGACATCCTGAGCCTTTTTATCTTCAATCGCTTCAACCACTTTCGCAGTCAATGTATTGAGCTGTTCGTCATTCATATTTAACTCCAGTTTCTTTGTTTTCATATACTGCCTGAATTTGACTTTCCATACCCGGACAGACCAATCCTTTTAATAGCTGACTCGAACCTTGCTGTATGGTCAGTATCCGGCTGCGAATATCAGTTGAAGACACCTCGGGAATATCCACGTCCACAAAAACCACCTGTCCCTTGTTCCGCAAGCTTACCTCAGCCCACTGTTGCCGGGAACTTGCTTGCCAACCCGCATAAAGCGGACAGTCACCGTCACCTCGTTTGAACACAGCCACCAGACAACGCTGCTGATGTTCCGGATAGCCTATCCAACCCTGTATATGTAACCATGCATCCAGTCCCATCAACCATACTGGAACAATAGTCGGCATGTCTTGGTTCAACCTGCGCAGGGTATCTATAGCCGGGACAGCTTTCTGCTGTATCTCCCAGGATTTTACCTCAACTTGTGGCAGACCCTCAAACGTACGTTCAACCCATGCTAATCGTTGTTCGACAGAGGCTTTACCGGATAATTCCCGATGCACCGGAATACCGGCCGGTATCACCCAAATTTTCTCCAGCCCCAGATACTCAACAGCAAGCTCAACCAATCGTCGATGACCCAGATGCGGCGGATCGAATGTTCCACCAAATATGCCAACATATTGCGGATTCAGAGGTTCTTCATCCGATCGAACATGCTCAACCCGTTCAGGAACGAATTTCACCTTGCCCCAATACAATCCATTTCTGTGTCGTCAGCCCTTCCAGCCCCACCGGGCCTCGCACGTGCAGGCGATCAGTGGAAATTCCGATTTCAGCGCCAAGTCCATATTCAAAACCATCGGCAAAACGTGTACTGGCATTCCACATCACAGATGATGAATCCACTTCTCTTAAAAATCGCTGACCCGCTGCGTAATCACCCGTCACGATGCTCTCGGTATGACCAGATCCATACATGGCTATATGCGCCATGGCTGCATCCAGCGTGTCCACCACACGAATCGACAACACTGCCGCCAGATATTCTGTCGCCCAGTCTGCATCTTCAGCCAGCTTAACATCCAACCCCTGACAGGCACTGATGGTTTGGCAACATCCGCGCACTTCCACCCCTTTTTCAAGCAAAGCCAGCACAATCGATGGCAGCATCGATTTGGCTGCTTCATGGATCAACAGTGTTTCCATGGCATTACATACGCCATAGCGATGTGTTTTGGCATTGAGTGCAATATTCAATGCCATTTCCGCATCAGCTGCCTTATCAATGTAAACATGACAAATACCATCAAGATGCTTGATTACTGGCACTTTCGACTCATCGGCTATGCGTTGCGTAAGCGACTTTCCGCCACGCGGGATAATAACATCCACGCAATGACTGCTTTGCAGCATGGCTCCGACCAGCGCACGATCTGTTTGCTGAATCAGTTGAACCGCATGTTCGGGTAAACCATTTTCACTTAATGCCTGCGCCAGCAATGCGGCAATGATCCGATTGGAATGAATCGCCTCTGAACCACCTCTTAATATTGCAGCGTTTCCGGATTTAAGACATAAGCCGGCTGCATCCGCTGTCACATTCGGTCTGGATTCATAAATAATACCAATGACACCAAGTGGCACTCGCATATGGCCAACCTGAATACCTGATGGCCGATAGCACATATTACTGATTGCGCCCACAGGATCTGCCAGCACGGCAATTTCTTCCAGACCCTGCGCCATTGCTTCAACCCGATCATGATTTAATTCCAGCCGATCGAGTAAAGCCGCATCAATGGCATGATCTCTGGCGGCTTGCATATCCAGTGCATTGGCAGCCAGAATATCCTGCATATGTATACGAAATAAGCCTGCGGCACATTTTAAGCTTGCATCTTTTTTCCGCGTCGAAGCTGAACGCATCAATTGTGCCGCTGCTTTCGCCTGAGCACCCAGGCCGTTCATAATCTCTTGCGCTTCAATCATACGAATCTCTCTTTCATGTTACTTTTTCTCAGGCTCTGTCAGCACCAGATTGTCCCGATGAATGACTGAGTTGAAATCAACGTATCCTAATATCGATTCAATAGCGTCACTCTTAACACCGATCAAACGGCGGAGTTCATCACTGCTGTAATTCACCAATCCACGTGCCACGACCATGCCTGCAGCGCCGACGAGCTCAACACATTCACCCTTATCAAAAACACCTTCCAACTCAGTCATACCGATGGGCAACAGGCTGCAACCATCGTTCAGAATAGCTTGCTCGGCACCGGCATCCATTGTTATCTGACCCGCAGGTTTTAAAATATCGGCAATCCATTGGTGGCGTCTTGTTTGCCTGTTTTCACCGCAAAGAAATACTGTTCCCACATCTTCTCCGGCAAATAAGCGTTCAAATGCCTGCGGGTCTTTTCCATGGATAATCGAAGCAGGCACGCCACCCCGCGTAGCCAGCTTTGCCGCGTTGAGCTTACTCTGCATGCCTCCCGTACCCACACTACTACCTGCGCCTTCTGCCAAACCCTGCATGGTATCGGTAATTTGCTTTACTACAGAGAAACGACGGGCATCCGCATTATTCACCGGATTTTTATCATAAAAACCGTCTACATCCGTCATCATAACCAACAATTCGGCATCAATAACTAATGACACCAGTGCGCTAAGTGTATCGTTGTCACCAAACTTAATCTCTTCCACCATCACGGTATCGTTCTCGTTAACGATGGGAACAATTCCGGCAGAAAAAAGAGTTTCACTGGTATTACTTGCGTTAAGATAGCGACGCCGATGGCGAAGATCGTCTTTGGTTAACAACATCTGAGCCACCTGGATGTCATATACGGCAAAAGCTTCGCGATAGACCTGCATCAACCAGGGTTGACCTACGGCTGCTGCGGCTTGTTTCTCATGGACGGTCAAACGTTTACCAATCCAGCCAAGATGCACACATCCCACGGCTACCGCCCCGGATGAAACCAGACACACCTGCACGCCCCGCGCATGCAAGGCGGCAATGCGCCGAGCCAGAGAGTCGACCATAGGTCGGCAAATACCTTGCTGATGATCAGTGAGCAATGAACTGCCAACTTTGACAACCACCCGACGGGCCATGGATAATTGCTGACGACTGTTAATCATTCTTCGTCTTCTTCTCCATCCTGAGTGTCGACTGCATTATTTACTTGCGCCCTGTGTGCTTTAACCAGCGCATAAACATCATACAACAACTGAGAAACACCTTCACCGCTGACAGCAGAGATTGGATAGCAAGGTAAATTCAAAGACTTCGCTTCTGCGAGTAAATCCGAACGCATCATCTCATCAATTGCATCCATTTTATTCAGCACCAGCAAGCGCTGCTTATTACAAACAGCCTCACCGTAACCTATCAGCTCTTCATTTACCTCGGTGAACTGGTCCGTAATACTGATACCTTCCGGATGCACCACATCCACAAGATGTAATAGAACGCCGGTGCGCTCAACGTGACGCAAGAAACGCTGTCCCAAGCCTTTACCTTCATGCGCTCCGGCAATGAGGCCGGGAATATCAGCCATGACAAATCCATCGCCATCTTCCATAAAAATCTGCCCCAGTGAGGGGGCCAGCGTAGTAAACGGGTAATCGGCGACTTTCGGTCTGGCATTGCTTACTTTTGAAATTAACGTGGATTTCCCAGCATTCGGCAAGCCTACCAGACCAACATCTGCCATCGATTTAAGCTCAAGGTATCGCAGATGCTCTTCACCCGACTTGCCCGGCTGTGCATATTTGGGAGCACGATTGGTGCTGCTGGCAAAATTAACGTTGCCCAGACCACCTTCGCCACCAAAAGCCATAATCTCTTGCTGTCCATCAACAGTGAGGTCAAAAATCACATCACCATTCTCATCTTTTATGAGTGTACCGAGGGGAACCTGAATATAGACATCTTTACCATTGCGGCCATGCATCTGTCTGCCATGACCGGATTTACCATGTTCGGCAAACACTCGCTTCTTTAAATACAATTCCTGCAAGGTATTACGATCCTTACTGGCGACCACAATCACATGACCGCCCCGACCACCATTGCCACCGTCGGGACCACCCTTAGGAACATATTTTTCACGGCGAAATGAAGCACTTCCGGCTCCACCGTTTCCGCCGCGCACTTCTATTTTGACTTCATCAATGAACCGCATGGGATAACCCTATCCTGATTTTAAATTCAGAAAACAAAAAAGGGTGCGAAAACGCACCCTTTTAAAATTTGAGTCAAATAGCTCAGCTGACAATTCGTACAGTTGTCCGACCTGCGCGTTTGAAAAATTCGACCTTACCTTCTGTCAGTGCAAACAGGGTGTAGTCACGACCACATCCAACGTTCTCACCCGGGCGAATTTTAGTGCCGCGTTGACGAACAAGAATGTTTCCCGCCAGCACAGTTTCACCACCATATTTTTTTACACCCAGACGTTTGGAAGTAGAATCGCGTCCGTTTCTGGATGAACCACCTGCTTTTTTATGTGCCATGGTTAACTCCTATTCAGCCGTAGCGTCTGCTTTCTGGGCAGTTGCGCTAGTATTGCTAATGCTTTCGATGCGTACAGCAGTAAAAGACTGACGATGACCCTTGGTCAAACGGTAGTTTTTACGACGACGTTTTTTGAAGATAACGACTTTCTTGCCGCGACCTTCTTCTGCCACAACAGCGCTAACCGTAGCTTTAGCCAAGTCAGCACCAACAAGAATTTTCTCACCTTCTCCAATGAGAAGAACATCTTCAAAGGAAACTTTATTTCCTACTTCGGCTTGCAGTTTTTCAACGCGCAGAACATCGCCTTCCTGAACGCGGTATTGTTTGCCACCGGTACGAATAATTGCGTACATTTATTATCTCCGCTAAATCAAGCAGCCGTAGCTGGCTTGCCGTATTTCTTGTAAAAACGCTCTACACGTCCCTCAGTATCCACAATTTTCTGCTTACCTGTATAGAATGGGTGGCAAGCCGAACAGATTTCGACATGAATGTCGCCCTTGGTTGAACGTGTTTCAAATGTATTGCCACAAGAGCAAGTCACCTTTACGGCGTTGTATTCTGGATGAATGCCTTCTTTCACGTTTACGATCTCCGTTACATATAAAAACTGCAGATTTCCGCAGGGGCGCGATTTCTACTTGTTAAGCCCTCAACAATCAAGACTTATTGTAGGATTTTCCTGATTTTTCTCTTCGGGTGTAGTGAGGGCCACCATTAAGCAACCCTCACAGCAGTAGAACTAGATTAAACCGACCAATGCATTCTTACAGATGGCGATGACCGGATCAGGATAGAGCCCAAGAACCACCACAGCAAGCGCACACACAACCACAGAGAAGCGCATGCCATTGTTTTCGATAAAGTTGAACGTCACACGCTCTTCATCGAAATACATATATTTAATCAGACGCAGGTAATAGAAGCTGCCTACAACCGAGAAAACGATAGCTAGCACACCCAAATACAAATGACCTGCTTTAATCACGGCAGCAATCACCAGCAACTTAGCCCAAAAGCCTGCCAAGAATGGAATACCTGCAAGTGAGAATAACAGCAGCCCCATGGCCAGCGCATATCCGGGTCGAACACGGGATAAACCGGCAAAATCATCAATGAGTTCTCCCTGAATGCCATCACGGCGCATCAGAATGATAATCGCAAACACGCCCATATTCATAAACAGATATATTGTCAGGTACATTAATGCACCCGTATACCCTTCCTGATTTGCTGCAATGAGACCCAACAGTACAAAACCAACATGACCAACCGTTGAGTAAGCCAGCATCCGTTTGATATTACGCTGTGCTATAGCAGCGACATTACCAACGATAATAGTTAGTCCGGCCAGCACGATGAGGACTTGCGTATAATCGTGCTGGATAGCCGGCATGGCATCAACAAGCACGCGCATAAACACAACAAAGCCTGCCACTTTCGGAGCTACGGACATAAATGCTGTCACCGGCGTTGGAGCACCTTCATAAGTATCAGGCGTCCACATGTGAAAAGGTGCAACGGAAACCTTGAAAGCCATTCCGGCTATGACAAACAACATCCCCAACATCACTGCGATGTGGGCTGATGCGTTGGTTGATGCCAGCGCCTGACCAATAGCGTTAAAATCAAAACTGGTTGTAACACCGTAAAGGAATGTGACACCGTAAAGCAGCATGCCTGATGAGAGAGAGCCCAGAATAAAGTATTTCAAGGCTGCCTCGGTTGAACGCAGTACGTCACGTTGATACGCAACCAGCACATAGATCGATAGCGCCATTAATTCAAGACCGAGATAAAACGTAATAAAGTTATTCGAAGAAGCCATCAACATCATGCCAAGCACGGCAAATAGAATCAGGCAATAATATTCACCAACATTTTCTTCATCCTTCATAAAATCAAGCGACAAAATGACAGTAAATACAGTTGCTACCAGAATCAGAATTTTAGCAAACACGGCAAATGGATCATACACAAAATAGCCATAGAACGTCATCAGCCCATCAGCTGACTGAATATTCAAAAGCGCCACGATAGCAAGTACACAGCTTGCAATCGTTGCATATGCAATCAGATACTTTTTATCTTTAGCTACAAACAAATCGACAAGGAGCAATGTCATAGCCATCACAGCTATAATCATCTCCGGAATCATAATCCAGAGATTCTCAGGAAAAGGGAATGTTGCATTCGCCATAATGTACCTCAGTGTCCTTTTGCATGTTGCATTGCTGCACCGGCATGTTCTGCCAATGCTGCCGCAGCATCGAGTTTACTTGCTGTTGACTGTTCGACCAGATGCAATGCCGAAGCATGCATAACATCAAGCACCGGCATTGGATAGAAACCCAGCCATACGACCAGAATAATTAATGGCACAAAGTAAGAAAATTCGCGCACATTCATATCCTGCATAGTTTTAACGCTATCCTTGGTCAGAGCCCCAAACACCACACGTTTATACATCCACAGTGTATAGCAAGCTGAGAGAACCACGCTTGAGGTTGCAGCAATTGCAATCCACTTGGTTGAAATAGAAAGATTAGCCTGTGCCACGTCTGATGGATTAAAAGTTCCAATAAGAACCATGATTTCACCGATAAAGGAAGAGGCACCTGGCAAGGCGACGTTAGCCATACAGAATAACATCATGACCGCTGCAAACACCGGCATGACGTTGACCACCCCTCCGTAATCACCGATTTCGCGGGTGTGCAAGCGATCGTACATCACGCCAACACAGAGGAATAATGCAGCAGCGACAAATCCGTGTGAAATCATGCCAAACAAAGCACCCTCAATGGCTTGCTGAGTAAACATGAATGTTCCCAGTGTCACAAACCCCATGTGTGCGATAGATGAATAAGCAATCAATCGTTTCATATCCTTTTGCATCATCGCAACCAGAGAAATGTAAATAATTGCAATCAGGCTGAGAGCAACCACAAAAGGAACGAAATATTGAGAAGCATCCGGCAACATCGGTAACGAGAAACGCAGGAAACCATAAGCACCCATTTTTAACAGAATACCCGCCAGAATGACTGAACCAGCTGTTGGAGCTTCTGTATGCGCATCCGGCAACCAGGTATGAACCGGCCACATTGGAACTTTTACGGCGAAAGCAATAAAAAACGCAATCCATATCCAGAACTGCCAGGTAAAATCAAACGGATAAGCCATAAAATCAAGCATACTGAACGTTTCGCCAGCTTTAAAATACATCGCCAACAGTGCGATAAGCATGAGTACCGAGCCTGCCAAAGTATAAAGGAAGAACTTGAGTGTCGCATAAACACGGTTCTTGCCACCCCAGATACCAATAATCAGGTACATCGGAATAAGCATGGCTTCCCAGAAAAAGTAAAACAAAACGGCATCTAGCGCACTGAACACGCCAATCAATGTCGTCTCAAGAATAAGGAATGCCAGCATGTATTCCTTAACTCGCACGGTGATACACTCCCATGCAGAGACAATACAAATCACGGTTAACAGACTGGTTAGCAGAATAAATGGCATAGAGATGCCATCCACACCCAATTGATAGTTAATATGATACGTTTCTATCCATGGATGCAGTTCTTCAAACTGCATGTGTGCCGTTGACGTATCGAACTTCAACCATAGTGGCAATGTAACCAGAAATGTTAGTATCGATACAATCAGAGATGACCAGCGAACAGCATTATCACCCTTTACAAAAAGCCAGATAAATATAGCCCCGATTGCCGGCAAAAAGATACTCAATGACAGAATTGGAAATTCCAGCACGTTATATGGTAATGACCCCATGTCCTCTCCCTTAAGCCTTCAACAGCAGCCAGGTCAACAAGCCGAAAACGCCGATGACCATCACGTACGCATAGTGGTATACCATGCCCGTCTGCATAGCACGGAATCGTAGCGCGCCCGAGGCAACCGAATCGACAATCATCCCGTGCAAAATACCTCGATCAATCATCGCCAAATCGGCTTTCTGCCATAACCAGTTACCCAGACACTGGGCAGGGCGCATAAATACTTTTGCATACAGCTCGTCCCAATACCACTTATTGAGCAGGAAGGTGTACAAAGGACCCGCCGCTTTGGCGAGACTCTTAGGCATCGATGTTTTTCTCAGATACATCAATACCGCCAAACCAATTCCTGACAATGCAAGCATAAGTGGGCCAAACTCGATCATCAAGCCAATCGATCCGGCATGCTCCATTTCTTCCAGACGCAACAGGGGATCATGCACTTCAAGAACAAAGATACTTGTACCAAAGAATCCCTGAACCTCATTACCAACCCCTGGCATATGTAGCACATTAGCGCCCCAATAACCCGCAGCCAGCGCGCCAACGGCAAGAATACACAGAGGCAGGGTAATAACCCATGGTGATTCATGTACATGCGGTTTGATCTCTTCTGGAACACGATCAGAATTGTGGAAGGTCAGGAAGAACATGCGGAAGGTATAGAATGCTGTCATGAAAACACCACTTAGCACTGCAAAATAAGCAAATTGACCAATCCAACCCATTTCCGTCACCGCAGCAGCTTCAATAATGAGATCCTTCGACCAGTAGCCAGCAAATGGAGGAATACCGGATAGCGCTAAAGCTGCAATCAGCATCGTGATGTAGGTGACTGGCATATATTTACGCAATTGCCCCATTTTACGAATATCCTGTTCAGCCATCACGGCATGAATCACAGAACCGGCCGCCAGGAACAGCAACGCTTTAAAGTAGGCATGGGTCATCAAGTGAAAGATGCCAACCGAATAGGCAGAGACACCACAGGCCACAAACATATATCCCAACTGTGAACAGGTAGAGTATGCAATAACCCGCTTGATGTCGTTCTGCACCAGGCCAATGGTCGCACACATCCAGGCCGTGATAGCACCCACCAGTGTCACCGCAGCCAGAGCCGTTTCAGAGAATTCGAACATCGGGGAACAACGCGCCACCATAAACACACCCGCAGTCACCATGGTTGCAGCGTGGATCAACGCTGAAATCGGCGTTGGGCCTTCCATCGAATCCGGAAGCCAGACATGCAGCGGCACCTGACCGGATTTACCCATTGCACCAACAAATAATGCCAGACAAATAAAGGTTATCGCATCCATCTGCCAGCCCATAAAGCTCAGCATATGCCCCTGAGCGACAAAGGTTTCTACGTGATCAAACACCTCGCGATAATCGATGGTGCCAAAGTAATACCAGATCGCCAAAATACCTACTGCAAAGCCAAAATCACCCACACGGTTAACAATGAAAGCTTTTAAAGAGGCAAAATTGGCACTTTCTCGCTTGAACCAGAAGCCAATCAATAGATACGAAACCAAACCAACCGCTTCCCAGCCAAAGAACAGCGTGAAAAAGTTATTACCCATCACCAGTACCAGCATCGAAAAAGTAAAGCCGGAAATATAGGCAAAAAAGCGCGAATATCCCGGATCGCCATGCATGTAACCAATGGTATAAATATGCACACAGGCAGATACGATGGTTACCGTGATCATCATGATTGCAGTCAATTGATCGATCATCATACCTACAGGCACTTTAAACGAACCGGAAATCATCCATTCCCAGAAGTTTCCGTAATAACTCGAACCATCCAGAACCTGCGTAAACACATGGATGGACAAGGCTGCAGAAGCAATAACGCTTGCGGTGGTAATGGTGTGCGACAATGTTTCTTTTAAAGCCCAGCCAAACAAGCCAACGATTAATGCGGCTATCAGTGGCAGTGCCGGAATTGCGAGCAATTCAGTTGTATTTAAGACCTCTTGCACGTCCTCTCCCCCTTATCCCTGCAACGTGTTGATATCATCAACATCAATCGAACGTCGTGTGCGATAAAATGCCACCAGAATTGCCAGACCCACCGCCACCTCGGAGGCCGCCACTGTCAGCACAAAAAACACAAAAATCTGACCTGCCAAATCATTCAGATAATGTGAAAAGGCCACAAAATTGAGGTTTACAGCCAACAGGATTAATTCAATACACATCAGAATGGTGATCACATTCCTGCGATTCAGGAACAATCCGATGACACCCAGAGAAAACAGACAGGCTGCAACGATCAGGTAATCCGATAAACCAATCATGATTCCAACCTCACTTTACGAACACGGTCTTCTCTGCGCGTTTTTACCTGTTTGGTCATGTTTTGATACTTGGCGTCTTTTCTCGTACGCAGGGTCAGCACAATGGCACCAACCAGAGCTACCAGTAATATTATCGCAGCAATTTCAAAACCTAAAAGATACTGGGTGTACAAAATTTTGCCGATTTCAACGGTATTGTTCACATCTTTACCCAGATGACCCACAGCGGCAATCGTCTCCGTATTAAACACACCACTGGCGGAAGCACCGATAAACTCAATCAACAATATAATCGCAATCATCGCACCGGCAGGTAAATACTGAAGTGACATTTCCTTGTACTTTTCCCTGTTCACTTCAAGCATCATGATGACAAACATGAACAGTACCATCACCGCGCCGACATAAATCAGAATCAGTACAATACCGATAAATTCTGCATCAAGCAGGAAGAACAAGCCCGCTGAATTGAAAAAGCAGAAAATCAGCCAAAGCACGGAATACATTGTATTCCGAACCAAAACAACGCCGGCACCACTAAGCACAGCCAGTCCGGCAAATAAATAAAAGAATCCTGCTTCGAGCATTCTCCCTCCCTATTGATTAACGGTAACGTTCATCGGCTTTAAGGTTCGCAGTAATTTGCGCCTCAAGTCGATCACCCACATCCAGCAACATCTCCTTGGTATAATACAAGGCATCACGTGTTTCAGTGGCATACTCAAATTCCTGCGTTTCCACAATAGCATCCACCGGGCATGCTTCCTGACACAGGCCACAATAAATACATTTGGTCAAATCAATATCATATCGAGTTGTCCGCCGGCTGCCGTCTTGACGCTCTTTAGATTCAATAACAATAGCCAGTGCCGGACAAACCACTTCGCATAATTTACAGGCAATACAGCGTTCTTCTCCACTATCGTAGCGACGCAGGGCATGCAAACCACGGAAACGTGGCGATAACGGTGTTCTTTGTTCCGGATACTCAACCGTAATTTTTTTCCTGAACATATAGCGTCCCGTCAGTGATAAACCAATGACAAGCTCCCATAATAACCAGGTCTTAAAGGCACGTTTAATCATCTGCATTTAGGGCCTCCACGGCTGGTAGTAGCCGATAATGTCAGACAAAAATGGCGTATAGGTAAAGATACCCAACACTGCAATCCAGGCCAGTGTCCAGGGCAGAAATACTTTCCAGCCTAAACGCATCATCTGGTCGTATCGATAGCGCGGGAATGTCGCACGAATCCAAATAAACACAAAAATAAAGAATGATGTTTTTGCCAGAAGCCAGATAGTTCCCGGAATAAAATCAAGTGCAGGGATCGGAGCATTCCAACCACCCAGGAACAGAATCGACGTCATCAGGCTGATCAGAATCAATGCACCATACTCAGCCAGTGAGAACGTCGCGAACCACATACCTGAATACTCAACCATGTGACCAGCCACCAGTTCAGCCTCACCTTCAATCAAGTCAAACGGCGTACGCCCGGTTTCAGCACAACCCGAAATAAAGTAAACCAAAAACATCGGAAACAAAGGTATAATGTACCAGTGCCAGAAACCACCATCCTGAGCATGGACGATGGCGGATAAATTCATGCTACCTGAGAGCATCAGCACACACACCAGCGCAAAACCCATGGCAATTTCATACGAAATCATCTGGCATGTCGCTCGCACAGCACCAATAAGTGCATACTTTGAGTTTGATGCCCAACCACCGATCAGAATGCCATAAATAGACAAACTTGAGATCGCCATGATGTACAGTATTCCAACGTTCAGATCGGCAATCGCCATCGTATGTGTTGTTTCCCAAACATTAAAGAATGTCGTTTCGCCAAACGGTACGACAGCAAATGCAACCAAAGCCGGAATAAGTGCAATCACCGGCGCAGCAACAAACAACAACTTATTCGAATTTGTCGGAATGATCGTTTCTTTCAGAAACAGTTTCAATCCATCCGCCAGCGGTTGCAGTAACCCATGCGGGCCAACGCGATTACAGCCCTTTCTGACCTGTACCCAACCAATCACCCGGCGTTCCGCATAGGTAATATACGCCACAGATAATGCAACAGGGACTGCAATTGCCAGAATTTCCAGCACCCACAGCAACGTTGTTAATCCAACATCAGACCACGCCATGATTAAGCTCCCCCTTTGGACAGGTTGACCATTGTTTCGCTCGATAAATCTCCCGCAACACCACGTTTTGAAACAAACAGCACGCCTGGAGAAACGTCATCACGTGTGCCTGCGACAAATTGACAGGCCCCGTTGCTGGTTTGGAATGTACATTTATCATTCGCTTTCAAACCTAATGCAGCCAATGTGTCGGGGTGAACGATAACATCGTCAAGCGCATGTAATCGCCCAGCCTCTGCCAAAGATGCGGAGGCTCTCACCCAGGCACCTTCGCGATACATGGAATAACGGCTCACAACGTCCAATGCCATCGCCGGTTCGATATCATTGGGTAACATCTCAGCAATACGATTACGCTTCACTGGCACCTTCCAGCCACCATCGGCTTTACCGGCCCAGACATCTTTCAATTCAGGAATGTATTGTGCAATCGCCTCGCGAACGCCATCAAGAGATACTGCCGGCGCTTCAAAACCGAGATCCTGAGCCAGACGCATCATAATTTTCCATAGCGCCCGCTCTTCTCCCAATGATTTCAATGGCTGTGTAGCAACGCGAATCCGACCTTCCTGATTAATGAAAGTTCCCTCTACTTCAGAGTATGCCGCCGCAGGTAACTGTACATCTGCAAACACTGAAATCTGCCCGGCAATTGCTCCCACCTGCACCATAGGAACTTTGCCCATCGCACGTTTTGCTTCTACAGGGAACAAACCATCACCCAGCGGATCGCTGCCGATCAGCAGCAATGCTTCAATATCACCATCGTTGGCTGCATCAAGCAACTCACCCACACTGACGCGAACGTCACCAAACACAGCCGATAACAACTGCGCATTCATACCCTCAGGAATAAGGTTACGTCCGTCACGACCCACTTCGCCATGGCCTGAGGCACGCATCAACATATCCAGACCAAAAATCAACGATGCGGCATCAACGTGTGAACGAATTTCTTCACCTACCAGCAAACAGCAAGTATCAGCAAGCAATGCATCTGCCAGCACTTTACCTGCTTCATGTCGATCGGTGACCTTAGCCATCCATTCTTTCATGCCCGCTGCCGGTTTACCCTGATCGATCAATTGCTGCATAGCTCTGGCGATTACTGCATGCCAGTCGCGCGGGCGAATAATCTGATCATTACTCAACTCGCTATTGGTGCGGTAGTGCATAGCGCCAATACGAGAAACTGATTTACCTTCATTGGAGCGCTTACGTAACATTTGCATCAGAATAGGTAATCGCTGGCGCAAATCGGAACCCAGAATAACCACTTCATCAGCTTCAACAATATCCTCAGTCGATGAGCCGAAACCCTCTTCAAATGCAAACATACGCATATCACGCCGATGCAAATCAAAAGCAACTTTAGCATCTTTGAACGCAACATCTTTAAGCATCCTGATCGACGCCAGTCCTTCGACACTCCAGTAGGGAGAAAAAACTATGCCTACTTTTTTATCTTTCAGAATATTCACAGCATGAGCAAAGGCTTCATCCCAAGCTACGGCAACACTGCCATCGCCTTCCTTGATTGTTGGCTGACTGATTCTATGAACAGAACGAAATGCGTCATATACATAACGTCCACGGTCACAAATCCAGGATTCAACACCTTCATGGTCTGACTTGATACGAATCACTTCCTTACCACGGGATTCAATGACGATATCACAACCCTGCGGACATTGGGTGCAGGTACTTTTATGTCGCGTTACTTCCCATGGGCGTGACACATCGTGCGAAGGTTTATCCAGCAACGCACCAACCGGGCAAATCTCAGCCAGGTTGCCTGACAGTTCGGATTCTAAGGCTTCCTCAACAATACCATCAATTTTCATGTGATCCGAACGATTCAGAATGCCCATATCTCCGGTACCGGCAATTTCATCGGCAAAGCGAACACAGCGTGTGCAATGGATGCAACGAGTCATACAAGTGCTTACAAATGGACCAAGATCGTGATCAACCACCGCACGCTTCTCTTCGGCATAGCGGCCATGATTAGCACCATGGGTAATCGTGTAGTCCTGTAATTTACAGGCGCCGCCCTGATCACAAACCGGGCAATCAAGGGGATGATGAATCAGCAGGTACTCCATCACCATTTGACGATCTTTACTCAGACCTTCGCTCTGTGTGCGAACTTTCATTCCTTCCGAAACAGGTGTGCAGCAGGAAGCAGCCGGTTTTGCAAAACCCTCAACTTCAACCAGACACATTCGGCAGTTTGCTGCCACACTGAGTTCAGGGTGATAACAAAAATAGGGAACGTCAGCGCCATGCTTACGACATGCTTCCAGAATACTGGTGCCAGCGGTTACGGTTACTTCTTCATCATTAATGAATAACGTTGTCATGCAACCTTCTCCTTCAGATGACTGCGAACTTCATCAGGAAAATGCTTAAGCAGCGAAAGAACAGGAGCAGCCGCACCATCGGCCAAGGCACATATGGTACGTCCGGCCATATGCTCGGACGCTTCTTTCAGCACGGTAAGATCAGCTTCACAGCCTGAGCCATTTTCCACACGGGTCATCACACGTTCAACCCAGCCGGTACCTTCACGGCATGGCGTACATTGCCCACATGACTCATGGGCGTAGAAATGCGTCAGACGACGGGTTAATGCAACCATATCAGCGGTTTCATCCATGACGATAATTGCTCCGGAACCAAGGAAGGAGCCCGCCTTTACGATATCGTCATAGGTCAATGGAACATCATAATGCTCGGCCAGAATCCACGGCGTGGAAGACCCACCGGGGATAATTGCCTTGGGCACAGAACCATGCTGAAGGCCACCGCACTGATTTTCGATCAGCGAACGTAATGTTGTACCCAAAGGCACTTCATAGTTACCGGGTTTATTCACATGTCCGGACACAGAAAAAATCTTCATGCCGGTATTATTCGGCTTTCCTATAGCCGCATGCCAGGCCCCGCCGAACTCCAGAATGGCAGGAATTGTTGCCAGGGTTTCAACATTATTCACAACAGTGGGGCAAGCATAAAAGCCTTCGACGGCAGGAAAAGGCGGTTTAAAGCGTGGACGTCCGGGTTTGCCTTCGAGTGACTCAATCAGAGCCGTTTCTTCACCGCAAACATAAGCCCCTGCACCCCGATGAACCGTCAGATTTAATGAATAATTTGTTCCGAGAATATTTTCGCCAAGCAAGTTTGCCGCATAAGCCTCTTCAATGGCTGCATTCAAAACATTAGCCTCATGCAGGAATTCACCTCGGATATAGATATATGCATCATGTACGCCGAGCGCAAAACCGGCCATGATCATACCTTCAATCAGCAGGTGCGGATCAAAACGCATAATATCGCGATCCTTAAAAGTGCCCGGCTCGCCTTCATCGGCATTACATAAAAGATAAATTGGTTTGCCGGTATTGCGCGGTACAAACGACCACTTCAGGCCGGTTGGAAAGCCGGCTCCACCACGGCCACGCAGGCCTGAGGTTTTAACTTCACTGATAATTTTATCGCTATCGAATTCTTTTAACACGGTTGACAAAAACTTGTATGCACCGTTTTCACGCGCTACGGATAGCTTATTTTGATTCGGAATGTTAATCCGATCAAAACAAATCGCTGTAACCTTGGAAGGATCTGATGAAATGGTCATGCTACACCCTCCTGCGAACGGGCGCTCCTGATCAAGTCATCCATCGACTCCGGAGTTGCCTTTTCATGATAAATATTATTGACCTGAACAACCGGTGCACCAGCACAAGCTCCGGCGCATTCCACTTCGGTGACTGTAAACAATCCATCCGGGGTGGTTTCACCCACTTTGATATTCAACGTCTTGCACATATGAGCGACCAGTTCATTGGCACCATTTAGCATACAACCGGCATTGGTACATACTTCCAGCAGATATTTGCCGCATGGTTTTTCGCGAAACATGGTATAAAAGGTAACCACTTCCCGCACCACCATCAGCCTCAAGCCCAACAAATCGGCCACCAATTGTTGAACATCCATAGACAGGTAACCAAAATCTTCCTGCGCCATATGCAAAACCGGCAATAACGCTGACCTTGGAGCCGGATATCTTTTAACCAGCATCGCGATTTCTTTCAGGCGTTGATCGCTAAACTGAACCCTTTGTTCACTCATCGATCGACCTCCCCAAACACGATATCCTGTGTACCCAGAATGGTCACCACATCAGCAATCATGTGACCTCTACACATATAATCCAGCGCTTCGATATGAGCAAAGCCTGATGCACGCACCTTCATACGATAAGGTTTATTCGAACCATCTGATACAATATACACGCCAAATTCACCCTTTGGATGTTCAACCGCCTGATATATCTCACCTTCAGGCACGTGATAACCCTCTGAAAAATATTTAAAGTGATGAATTAATGCTTCCATATCGCCCTTCATCGCAGCGCGCGGGGGACTGGTAAGGCGATAATCATCTATCTTGATAGGGCCGGGATTATTCGCCAGCCACTCGATACATTGCTGAACAATCTTGTTTGACTCGCGCATTTCTTCCACGCGCACCAGATAACGATCATAACAATCGCCTGTCGCACCGATTGGTATTTCAAAATCCAGCTTATCATAGACATCATAAGGCTGCTTACGGCGAAGATCCCACTCGACACCGGAACCACGCAGCATCGGCCCCGAAAAGCCCCAGGCCAGTGCTGTTTCCGCATCAACTACACCGACATCAACATTACGCTGTTTCCATATGCGGTTTTCAGTCAGCAGTGTTTCATATTCATCCACATAACCGGGAAAACGCTCAGTAAACCCTTTGATTTTATCAAGCAAGCCATCCGGTAAATCTCTGGCTACACCACCCGGACGAAAATATGCCGCATGCATACGCGCACCGGATACTTCTTCATAAAAATCGAAAATATCTTCACGCTCACGGAAACAGTACAGGAACACGGTCATCGCACCGATATCAAGTCCAACTGCGCCCAGCCACAAACAGTGATTCAAAATACGCGTCAATTCAGCAAACATTACACGGATATACTGAGCCCGTTCCGGAGCCTCGATGCCGAGCATTTTTTCAACAGCCAGCGCATAAGCATGCTCATTAGCCATCATCGACACGTAATCAAAACGATCAAAGTACGGTACATTCTGCAAATAAGTTTTTTGCTCAAAAAGTTTTTCCGTACCACGATGCAGCAAGCCGATATGCGGTTCCGCGCGCTCAATCACCTCACCATCAAGCTCCAGCACCAAACGCAACACGCCGTGTGCCGATGGATGCTGTGGACCAAAGTTCAGCGTGTAATTCTTAATCTCAGCCACGATCTACCCCCGGCCACGTCTTGGGTATCAACACGCGATTCTCTACTTTATTGGGCTTGTACACACAGCGCCACTGGAGCTCATCAAAGAACAATTCAGCCCGACCGACAACAGGAAAGTCTTTGCGCAAAGGATGCCCTTCGAAGCCATAATCAGTAAGTATGCGACGCAAATCCGGATGATGATTAAAAATAATACCGACCAAATCGAACGCCTCGCGTTCAAACCAGTTAGCCGTCGGCCACACTTCCACCACAGAATCCACCAACTCCCGATCATGAACCCTTACTTTCATCCTAAAGCGCTTGTTAAATTTCACCGACAACATGTGATAGACAACTTCAAAACGCGGCTCACCTTGTACATACGCCGGATGCTCCAGCATATCCACACCACAAATATCAATCAGCTCATCGTACCCATGATCATCTCGTAAGCTGATACACGCCTCTACCAACACCGACTTATCCAGATATACAACGGAGCAATCCAGCCCCTCTTTTACATCCAGCACCGCATCTCCGAATTGACTTCTTAAAGCCTCAATTTCGGACGATATAGACTGACTTTTTCCCGTATCACTCATAGATCACCGCGCAATTGTATTTGTTCGCTTAATTTTTTCCTGAAGCTGAATAAAGCCATAGAGCAATGCCTCTGCTGTCGGCGGACAGCCCGGCACATATACATCGATCGGCACCACCCTGTCGCACCCGCGCACTACGGCGTAAGAATAGTGATAATAGCCACCGCCATTGGCACATGAACCCATCGAAATCACCCAACGTGGCTCTGCCATCTGGTCGTACACTTTACGCAAAGCCGGTGCCATCTTGTTACACAAAGTGCCTGCAACAATCATCAAATCCGATTGCCTTGGTGACGCCCGTGGAACAATGCCGAATCGATCCATATCGTAACGTGAGGCTCCCGCATGCATAAATTCAACCGCACAACAAGCCAGACCGAACGTCATCGGCCAGATCGACCCCGCACGCGCCGCATTGATAACCTTATCGAGATTTGTAGTAACAAACCCTTTATCAAGAAGACCTTCTATTCCCATTGCAAGGCTCCTTTTTTCCAAGCATAAATATAACCAACCAGGAGAATAACCAGAAACAGCATCATTTCGACAAAGCCGAAGAAGCCGATCTCATTTAACACAACGGACCACGGAAACAAAAATGCTGTTTCAAGATCGAATATAACGAAAAGAATCGCAATCAGGTAGAAGCGAACATCGAAGTGCATACGCGCATCTTCAAATGCCTCGAAACCGCACTCGTAAGCCGAAAGCTTTTCGTCATCCGGATTTTGCTCAGCAACCAGCATGGTCAACACCAGCGGTGCTGCGCCCATTCCCAAAGCGATTAATATAAAGATAAAAATGGGTGCATATTCATTTGCTAGGTATGCCGATCCCATAAACCCCTCCCTGAAACGAAAAACAATCTAGGATAATACAAAAGCCCGCTCTGTCATTCCCGATTTCAACAGAGCCTACTCATTTTCGCAGCCGGAGTTCTATCATCAACCCCCCTGCACTTCAACCATGAAGAGGCTGTTAAGCTATACTTAAACCCTAGTTCACATAGGGAATTACACTTCAGCCTACCGCCCTTCTATCTTCCCATGAGACTGTTTGAGAACATAAAGCATCGTGAGTGAAAGCGGGATTGAGTCAGTTTTTCAATTCATTTGAGACGAATGCTGCTTGCATTTTCCGCAGCAGGTCCTTCCATTCTCGGACGGTCTCCCAGTTCATTGTTAAACTCAGTAAGCTGCAATTTATTGAATTCCCCATTGGATCAAGTGGGCGTCTTAAATTTCCTGCTATAAACCGGATTGATCCAACGTTGATATCCTCTGGCGATTCATTAACAGAGAATAAATGCTTTATTACCTGTTGATTATTGTAAACTATTACACGGGCATAATTGTCATTTTCACCTATGGTATTGGTATGAAACTGTACAATTCACATTTCATACTTGGACTAACAGCCTTGTTTTTCACCAATAGCGCGCACGCTATTGTTGTACAGGACATGGTGACAGGCGGCGTCACTACTGCATCCATTCAAGCAGCTCTGCAAGGGTCTGGCGTCACCATTTCCAACCTCGTTATCGTGAATAATGGCTGTAATGTAAGTCCGGCGATTGGCCTGTTCAGCCAGGGCACAACAGCCACCGGTCCCGGCCCGGTACTCGGCGATACGGATGGCGTAGTCCTGGGAAGCGGCGCTTTCAATGCTGCTGCCAATCCCATTATTTCTCCAAACAATGCATCAAACTGGACCAATACACTTTGCCCTGCGCCTGTCAGCGATGCGGATATGGTGGCACTTGAGCCACAAACAGCCAATGGCGAATACGTGGCCATTGAGTTCGATATTGTCCCCAGCAAGCCCATCATGGCCATTCCTTTTCAGTTTGGTTCTGATGAATTCCCGGAATATGTCTGCTCCCCATTCAATGATACCGTCGGTATTTTTGTCAGTGGTCCTGGCATTGCCGGAGCCTACACATTAGGAGCCGACAACTTCGCAAAAACAGCGGCAGGCGACCTCACCACGATCAACTGGGTCAATACCGGAGTTGTTGGTATAAATGGCAACATCGGCAATTGCGGCAGCCTGACCAACACCGCCTATTATACAGATAACAGTAACGGCAACACTTCTGGCGGCAATGCCACTGTTGCTACCACAAATACCAATCTGGAACTGGATGGATGGACCAACTACCTCTACAAGCCAATCAATGTAACTCCGGGCGCAACTTATCATGTCAAAGCGGCAGTAGCAGATGCAGGAGATCGCCAGTGGGACTCTGCCGTATTTTTTCATTTGATTTTCAGCACCAACACCTTCGCAGGTTTTGACTTCGGTGATGCGCCAGACACCTACCGCACACTCACTTCAAATGGCGGCCCCAGCCATGGCATCGATACAACTATCTTTCTGGGCACAACCATGCCGGATAATGAGATCACTGGTACCCCCAGCATAGCCGCTGATGCAGATGACATATCGGGCGTTCCCGATGATGAAGATGGCATTGCCTTATTTCCTGTATTATCGGCCTCAGCAACCAGCTATAACGTGACACTTGTTGCCAACAACACCTCCGGTGTAGCCGCAATATTGACCGGATGGATTGATTTCAATGGCAACGGACAGTTCGATGCAACTGAAGGTGCAACAGCATCTGTCCCAACCGGCACAGTGAATGGAAATATCATTCTGAACTGGTCCGGGCTTAGTGGCCTTGTCGGCGGCAACACCTATGCCCGCTTTCGTCTTACCACCGACATCGGCATCACCGTTTCAACGCCTGGAGGCAATGCTGTTGATGGCGAAGTCGAGGACTACGCTTTATCCATCAGCCCTGCACCGGATTATGGCGATGCTCCCAATAGTTATAAAACGCTCGCTGCCAGTGGCGGCCCCAGTCATCTTGTGTACAACACGTTGTTTATGGGTGCCGGTGCAGCGGATGCCGAATCAAACGGCGTTCCCGGTCCCGGCGCAAATGGTGACGATCTTGCGGGAATAGATGATGAAGATGGCGTAGCTGGTTTCGGAACACTGACCACGTCTTCCACAGCCTACAACGTGACTGTATCCACCACCAACACCACCGGCAGCCCGGCAAAGCTGATCGGTTGGATCGATTTCAATAAAAATGGTTTCTTTGAAGCGACAGAGGCTGCCACAGCCACCATCCCGACCGGAACCGTTGCTGGCGCAACTGTACTGAACTGGACCGGTCTCGCCGGACTAACTGTCGGCAACACCTATGTCCGCTTACGACTTTCCACTGATGCAGGCATGACCACAGCCACACCGGGAGGAGCAGCAAGCGATGGTGAAGTCGAGGATTATTCAATACCTATCATCGCATCACCTGATTATGGCGATGCGCCTGACACGTATCAGACACTTTCCGCCAGTGGTGGTGCCAGTCACGGCATCAGCGCCAACATCTTCATGGGTTTATTACAACCCGACACCGAGGCGGACGGAGTTCCGGGTGTAAATGCCGATGGCGATGATCTGGCAGGCTCAGCTGATGAAGATGGCGTGGTAATCTTCTCCCCGTTAACACTTGCTTCCGGCAGTTATGCTATTGATGTGTACGTTACCAACAACACCGGCAGCACCGCTTCCCTGATCGGCTGGATAGATTTAAATGGCAATGGCAGCTTTGAAGCGGGCGAGGCGGCAAGCACTTCAGTCGCAACAGGTATAACCAACGGTATCGCCACCCTGAACTGGACAGGACTCAGCGGACTGGTGGCCGGTCAAAGCTATGCCAGACTCCGCATTACCCCTGGGATGGCAACACCAATGATGCCGGAGGACTTTACAATCTTCATGCCGGTACAGTGACATTTAACACGCTTGATTATATTTCCGCACAAGCCGCATCGTTTAATGGCACCACCAACCTGCTGCAGTACAGCACCAATACCGGCTTCATGACCAATGCCTTCATCAATCTGTCGATCATGTTATGGGTAAAACCAACGTCTCTGACAGGTATCCAGACCATCTACGAGGAAGGCGGTGATGACAACAATCGCAACAGACGAATGGGCATTATCCTTCGTCTCAATGGCACCAATCTGGAAGCATCCATGCGTGACCGGGGTGCTGCGGCTTCGACATTCTCGGCTCCATATCCAACCGATAGCAAGTGGCATTTCATTGCTTTCACCTACGCCAATGGCAATGCCATATTATACATTGACGGAGTTTCCGTGGGCACACTGGCAACCGGCCTGGGAGATATCCGGCGGCATCGAGATCCTGGTGCTTTCGGTGCCAGCAATACCAGAGATATTTTCAACAACAACGCCACCAATAGCTACTATGCCGGCCTGATGGATGAAGCAGCCTATTATTATTCAGTTTTGACCCCAGCCAACATACTTGATGCCTACAAGTGTATGAAACCCGGATACGACTTCGGAGATGCGCCAGTCAGCTATGGCGCAACCGATCACAAAATGGTCAACAACCTTTTCCTCGGCACCACCACCGATGACGACACAGGCAACTGGGGCGACGGTGTCGATGCCAATGGCAATGCTACCGATGATGATACACCCGGCGATCCGGCAGGCGGCATCGACGATGAGGACAGTGCGCCGGGACTCACCTTTATATCCGATACAGCCGCTTCTTTTAGTGTTGATGTCTACACCACGAATACAACAACAGCTGCCGCCACCCTGTTCGGATGGATCGATTTCAATAAAAATGGCACCTTTGAAACTAGCGAATCAGCTTCAATCGCTGTACCCATGGGAAGCAATAACACTGTTGTAACGCTTAACTGGACAGGCCTCTCAGGTCTCACCCCGGGAACTGCTTATTTACGCCTGAGACTGACAACAGATACAGCTGTCACCACGGCAACGCCAACAGGTTCAGCGATCAATGGTGAGGCCGAAGACTATCAATTACCAATTGCGGGACTACCTCAACTGACCGTCCTTAAACTGGCAAATGCATCAACAGCCAAGCCGGGAAGCACATTGACATACTCTGTAACAGTCGTAAATACTGGTAGTGGCGTTGCAACAAATGTGATCATTACAGATCTGCTCAGTCAGTTTACCAGCCTCGCTCTTGATCCCTTTGGTAATGGTAACATCTTTCAATTTTCAGATGGTGCAAACCCGTCAGGAATGCCTGGAACGGCTGCTTCTGTCACTTATTCCAACACGGGAAGTGCACCTTTCTCGCATATAGCTGTTGATGACGGATCTGGACATGACCCCAACATCAAGGCTTTTAAAATCATACTGGATGGCACCATGAACGCAAACACAGGCAGCAATCCCAGCTTTACTGTCCAGTATAAAGTGCTGATCAAATAAACAAAAAAAGCTCCTGATAAATCAGGAGCTTTATACTGGTGGAAGCGGTGGGATTCGAACCCACGTCCGAAAACCATCAGCCAATGGATCTACATGTTTAGTCTGTTAATTCAGCACTCTTCGGAAACTTAACAGACAAAGTACCCGGAGAGTCGATCCGTTGCTTTTTAACCCACATGATCACGAGTCAACAACCCTGTGTGGCGATTCCATTTAATTGGCCCCGGATTCGAAATGAATGGACACATCGCGAGCGGGGTAACTTACGCAGCGTAAGCTAGTTCTACGTCGTCGTTTGCAATTATTGCAAATGGCCTGGGTAACGGGCGTGCCTGCCCGACATGCACCAAAGGGTTCAGTATCTTCGTCGAAACCAGTCGCCCCCTTAAGTCGGGCTGAGCCTAGCCCTTAAAGATAAAGCTTCAATGAAAATTAGTGCCAAGGTGAAAATCAGCGGCGGCTGCGCAATAAATCCAGTCGCTGCCAGATTTCATCGCGAAACACTTCAACAACCAGCGCCCGCGTACCGGATTCAGATCGAAGCACTGATCTTCTGGCCCAGCAACCGGCATGCGCATGCCCCTCGGAAATCCGCATAATGCTCAAATCAGAGCGTGACAGGAACAAGCCGCGATCCAGCAGAAGATTGCCCAACGGCCTCTTGCCTGCTTCCAGATCATCAATCAAATCAGCAGGCAGTGTATCCAGAGGTAAAACAGACTCTGCATCAAACATCACCGAATCCCGATGCATAAGCGAGACACGCCGACGCATAGCCGGTTCATAGGGCTGCGCTCCGAGAAGCATTGCTTCACCTGCTTCCATCTGATCGACAAACTGATCATGCAAGCGAACCTTCACCACCATACGGTAGTGCCGCTCAAGAAAGCGGGTCAATGAAGATGTGACGGTCAAAATAGCCGCCATATCCCTTGGCACGCCGACTTTATCCGCTTGCCACTCCCGAACCGGCGTCCATGATTCCTGATCTATCCCTGTCAAAAACATACGCGCATCATGCGTAGAACCTGTAACCGGTCAAGCGTATTCCCGCAATTTCACCCCCGGCCAAGATGAAAATAGCCGCAAGCGATGCGTCAGGTTACTATCGCGGCCACATCGTCAGGAGGTCACCCATGAGCGAGTTATCCAGAGAAGACGCTTTGGAAAAAATTAAACGTATTCAGGAAAATATCGCCGTTGTGATCGGCACCACCTTCACCATCACACTTTGCGTTTATTTCTTCACTTACGCCATGCTGGTCGACAAGGGATTGTCCGGCGGCCTGTGGGCTATGGGCATTTCCAGCCTAATCATGCTATTGATGCTGATTAAATTAAAACATGTGTCTTTTTTCCTTACCCGCCTGCTTTATGCTCGCAACCAGAGCTTGCACGGTGTTTTGACCAGCATCAGCGTTTCTGATCTGTAATCGCAGAGCATACCGGCCAAGCCTGATGTCTCATCAACCATCACGTCCTTATGATGCCATCATCATCGGCGCCGGCGCTGCCGGACTGATGTGTGCCGCCATCGCGGGAAAACGGGGGCTGCGAATTCTGTTGCTGGATCATGCAGAAAAAGCAGGAAAGAAAATCCTGATTTCCGGTGGTGGGCGCTGTAATTTCACCAACCACTTCGCTGGCCCGGAGCATTTCATCTCTACCAACCCGCACTTTTGCAAATCCGCTTTGGCTCGTTTTTCTTCAGCCGATTTCCTTGATTTGGTGGAAGCGCACGGCATTGCATGGCATGAACGGGAGCATGGTCAATTGTTTTGCGACAATTCTGCCCGTGATATCCTCGACATGTTAATCACCCAGTGCCGCGCTGGTGATGTCACCATTCAAACTCAAACCAGCATCGACAAGATTGATCATGCGCAGGCATTTAACATTCACACCAATCGGGGACTATTCTCCGGCAGACAGCTGGTCATCGCCAGCGGCGGTTTATCCATCCCCAAAATGGGTGCCACACCGTTCGGTCTGAAACTGGCCGAACAATTCGGACTGCGCATCATTACGCCGCGTGCCGGACTGGTACCGCTCACCTTCACCGGCGAAGAAAAATCCGCCCTGCACGAGCTGGCCGGCATTTCTCTGGATGTCAGAGCGTCGTGTGGCACATACAGCTTCAAAGAAGCCATGTTGTTCACCCATCGCGGCCTGTCCGGTCCGGCAATTTTACAAATCTCCTCCTACTGGCAACCGGGAGAGTCCATTACTATTGATTTATTGCCCGAACTTAACATCGAAGATGAACTCAAAGCATGTCAAAGCCAGCGCCCGCAAGCACAACTTTCGACCGCATTATCTTCTCTCATCAGTCAGCCCCTGGCCAAACGACTGGTTCGCCTGCTCTGCAACAGCGTCATCACCGACATGAAGCTGGAGCAATTACGCAGCACTGATATTGACAAGACAAGCAATGCCTTACACCACTGGCATCTCAAACCGGCTGCCAGCGAAGGCTACCGAACGGCAGAAGTCACACTCGGCGGCATCGACACAAATGAGTTATCCTCCACCACGATGGGAGCGAAAAGAGTTGCAGGATTGCATTTCATTGGCGAGGTCGTAGACGTCACTGGCCACCTGGGTGGCTTCAACTTTCAATGGGCCTGGTCTTCCGGTCACGCCTGTGGTTCTGCTTTACAGCCCTTTCAACAATAAAAAGTAACAAGTGCCGAAAACAGCACGAGCGAATCAACATTATCCCTGACGGGCATTATAAATCACCCCATTTGACCGGTGATATTCCGATAACACGTCCCGCGCTTCATCCCTGCATATACCCGTTTTGACGGTAATATTGCGACGTAACATCTCTTCGATCCACGCCGGGTGTCTCGGCCCTTCATCAAAGCCAATCGCACGCGCATCTTCCGCGAATGCGCCACATACCAAATGCCGGATGCCGGACCACGCCAAAGCACCAAAACACATGGCGCACGGCTCACAACTGGAAATCAGTTCAAGACGCGGAAGTCCGGATGCACCAAGATCGAAACTTCCCAGTTGTTGTTGGGCCCGACTGATGGCCACCATCTCCGCATGTGCCATTGAACAGTTGTTTGCCACCACCAGATTAACACCGGTTGAAATCAGCGCATGTGAATCCATATCAAAAACAGCAGCTCCAAAGGGCCCGCCTGTTCCATATTTAATATTGAGACGAGATAAGCTAATTGCAAGCTGCATACGCATATCAACGCTTTCAAATATCGAGCGTTCATCGTCTGGAAAATGTTTCAGCCAATCAGGAATCTGAATTCGCACATCCGAACTATCCAAGCTTCACCCCGCCTCTTCATGTAAAATAGGAAGTACACATTAAACCACCCGACCATCCGCAACTCCAGACTAAAATAGCGCACATTAAGCATTCGGGAATCAGCAACATCCCTTACATCCGAGCCTTCAGAGATACGGATTATCAATTAACAGTCTGGAAAACGTTTAAGCCAGACTCTATTACAAAAAAATCCACAACCGTCATAAAATCCGTTAATATTGAACGCTAGGAGCCTGTCGGACTTAGCTCAACTTACTGCGAAAAAGCAGATATTGGCCGGTTTTCGCCTTGATTCTCGTTAAATAGACCCGTTATTCGCCTCGAATCAATGCTAAAACCAACTCAATCCCGCTATTTCTCGCTACAGCTGCCTAAGTCCGACAGACTCCTAGCCACACGAAAAAGGAGAGTTTTCATGCAATCTAATGACATTATTGATGCATTATCTTCACTGAGCAATGGCCTTCCGAAGGAAGCGATGACCGCAGCAATTAAACAGTGGGATGAAGTTTCTCCCGAATTGCTGAAGGCTTTGTCTTTCCCACCAGATTTACTGGAGAATGAACAGTCTGACCTGATATTTCTTGCCATGTATCTGGTTGGTGAGGCTCGAGAAAAAGCAGCTTTTCCGCTGCTAATCAACTATTTCTCATCACCAGGGGATGATGCAGTTGATTCAATGGGGGATTTGGTTACAGAAGGGCTGGATCGCATTCTGGCTTCCACTTTTGATGGTAATCTGCCATTACTGAAGTCACTCATCGATAACCGTAATCTTAACGTCTACTGTCGTCTGGCGGGATTAAATGCAGCTATTATCCTGATGCTTGAGGGCGAGCTAAACAGAGCAGAAGTTATTGACTATTTTAGAGCCCTGACGCGTGCCGATGGAGAAGACCTGGTGTTTAACTCATCTCTCATTTGCAGCTGTCAAGAGGCCGGATTAAACGAACTGGCTGAAGATGTGCGCAGCATTGCTGATAGACGAGCGTATGACCCTGGCTACGTGGATGCTTGCGAGCTAGCAAAAGAAATGCTCGCCACCGACAATTTCGAGCCAAATCGAAATGGATATGGAGCGAAATTTACCCTGATCGGCAAAGCAGTGGATGAACTGAAAAACTGGGCTTCTTTTTCTGAGGCTACTCCCACAAGTTTAGAGCGGGAAGAGATGATAAGGCAATATTCGCAATTACATACTGTAGCCAGAAAAACACCCAAGATTGGCCGAAATGATCCTTGTCCATGTGGATCTGGTAAAAAATTCAAAAAGTGCTGCCTGAATAAACAATAATGAAACTACAGGGAAGAAACCTAAGCAAGCAGATAGCGAACACATACAGCGAAAGCCAGAATCTTATAGTCTCCATTTCAGTGTCGAAAAGTTAGGTTGCGTAGAACACAATCATTATTGCGCTGATTAAATCAATCGGGCAATTCATTCCGCAACATTCGGTGCAATGCGCTTCGCTTATTGACACCCTGCCAACCCTAGCCTGTGCAAGGAAAGGCATGACACTGTTCTCAGTAGTGGGCAGAAGTAACAACATATTAGAAAAGGAGCTCTGCACATGGCTCGCATCTCGTTTGGCAATACATGGTGGGGAAAAAAGTGGCTCGATGCGCTGGCGCGGACAGACTATAGCAACCGCCTGCCACGCGGCATGAGTTATGCCCGCAAAGGTTCGGTTAAACAGCTCTCCATTCTCGGCAACCGGGTTGAGGCGAGCGTGCAGGGCTCGCGTCGTACCCCGTATAAAGTTGAAATCTCACTGACAGCATTTAATGCAACGCAGCAAAAGGCTGTTGTAGAAAGTATTGCTGGCAACCCGCTTCTTCTTTCGCACCTTCTGATTCGCAAGCTGCCACCGGCACTACTGGATGAATTTGAGGCCCGCAAGGTTCCGCTTTTCCCGAAAAGTTGGGGCGATATTGGCGCCCAATGCTCTTGCCCCGACTGGGCAGCTTGCTGCAAACATATCGCGGCTGTAATTTATATGATTGCCAATGAGATTGATAAGAATCCGTTTATCCTCTTCGATCTGCATGAATTTGATCTCTTTAAGGCACTTGAAAAGAAGGGCTTTAAGACAGAGAAACAGGCGGCGCTGATTCCCGATGTGAAGGATTTCCTTTTGAAAACGCACCCTGAAAAACACGCGGGCGCGATAGACATAGATCTGGCATCCCTTGATTTCACTACGCTTGAGAAGACCCCTGGTGCATTGGCGGGCTTGCTTCCTGAATCACCACTGTTTTACCCGGAGAAGGACTTTCGACTTATCCTTGAGAGATTTCTGAACACCGCCGCAAAAGAGACGACCCGCCTACTTGCAAGCTGGGATGGGCTGGAAGCGCCACTTGATCTATTTACAGCTCTGGATGTATCGCTTGGTGCAGATCTTCATGTCGAATCCATTGACCTTACCACCATTGATAAACAGTTCTCCTACAGCTCTGATGAGACGTTGTTGGAGCTTTTATCCATGCTCTACAGACTTCCGCGCAAGCAACTTCACTCCCATCATCGGGGTGCGCTTGTGCTCTCACTTGCAGCGCATCTTGTACTGACCTCGTTGAAGAATGGGGCTATTTTGCCGGAGATGCTGGCCGTTAAAGACGGCTATCGTATGCGCTGGCTTCCGGCCATGCTTACACCGGAAATACGCACTCTTTTCGAGGCGATATGTGTACTGACTCCGGCAGATCTGATCCGCAAACCGCAACTTTCAATCGAAGAACAGGTGAAGGCGCTCTGTGCAGTATTTCTGGATACACTTATCCGGAGATTTTCTGCGGGCAAAGCAGAGTTGAATACGGACCATATCACGGAACTTTTCTTTTGTGGCAGCACCTGGAAACCATCCGGCGCCTTTAATGAGAAAGAGACGCCTGGCAATATTGCCCTCTGGTTGAGTCGTCTGCATATCTCCCGCAAGTCTGTCGTGCCGTTATTGAAGATTGAAGAGGAGAGTGAGGGTTTCTCCCTACATCTTTTTGCCGAAGATCGAGCCGATGAGTTTTCCCCGCCAGTTCCCTTCAAAACGATCCTCAGCGATAAGAAATACGACGATGTGCGACTGCCACTACTTAAGGATGTTGCCCTTCTCACCGATTATGTTCCGCATATCGCAACGCTTCTCGCGGCATCGGGCGATAAAACAGCATTTTTTGATGGCGAGGATTTTGTAGCACTATTTTTTCAACAACTGCCACTGCTTCGACTTCTTGATATTCCCCTGCTGTTGCCAAAGGGACTGAATAAGCTGATTCGCCCCGGAATTAGTGCCCATGTAAAAAAATCTGCCACGGCCACATCGGCAAAGAGCTATCTGTCGCTTGATGCGATGCTCAATTTTGAATGGCGCATCGCCCTTGGTGATGAGCTTCTAAGCGCCGATGAGTTCCGTAAGCTGACGATGGGAGCCAGGGGCATTGTCAAAATCAAGGATAGTTTTGTCTATCTGGATGATAAAGCGCTTCAGAAGCTCTGGAAGGGTCTGGAAAAAGAGCCGCATCTTTCAGCGCAAGACAGGCTCCGCATTGTGCTTTCCGGCGAGTATGAAGGGGCGGCACTGCATCTTGATGATAAAGTTCGCAGACTCATTGATGAGCTCCTGCATGTGCGCACGATCGCGGTACCGAAGGCACTGCAAGCCGATCTTCGCGGTTACCAGCAGCGGGGCTTTGAGTGGCTCGCAAAAAATCTGCAGATCGGTTTTGGCAGCCTTATTGCCGATGATATGGGGCTCGGAAAGACGATCCAGATCATCACCTTAATGTTGAAAATGAAAGAGGATGGCATGCTGGAGAAAGAGCCTGCCCTTGTGGTGGTACCGACAACCCTGCTTACCAACTGGAACAGGGAGATAGAAAAGTTCGCTCCGAAGCTGCAGGTTCTTACCTATCACGGCAGTGATAGGAAACTGGAGGTCAAAGGCAAAGATCTTATTCTGACCAGTTATGGTTTGGTACGCCGTGATGAAGCAACATTTCAGAAACAGCGGTGGGCGATTGCCATTCTTGATGAAGCGCAAAACATTAAAAACCCCAGTACAGCGCAAACCAGAGCGATTAAAAAGATTAAAAGCGACCTCCGCATCGCCATGACAGGTACGCCGGTAGAAAATCGTCTCAGTGAATATTGGAGCATCTTTGATTTCCTGAATAAGGGTTACCTTAAAGGGGAGCAGGCATTTAAGAAGGAGTTTGCTCTGCCCATTGAGCGAAACCGGAGCCTGGTGGCATTAGAGCGCTTTCAGAAGATCACCAGCCCCTTCATTATCCGCAGGCTCAAGAGCGACAAAAGCATTATCAGTGATCTGCCCGATAAAATGGAGATGGATCAGTACTGTTGCCTGAGCACTGATCAGGCGGCTCTCTATCAGAATGTGCTTGATCAGGCGCTGGAGAAAATCAAAACGCTGACTGGCATTGAACGAAGAGGACTGGTGTTGCAGTTGATCACCAGCCTCAAACAGGTATGCAATCACCCCTCCCACTACCTCAAAAAATCCGAAGCAACACCGGATTTATCCGGCAAGGCGGCGCTGTTGATGGAGCTGCTTTCCACGATGGAAGAGAATGGGGAGAAGGTAATTATCTTTACGCAATACAGGGAGATGGGCGAGCTGTTAAAGACGATGATCAGGGAACATTTCTCAAGCGAAGCACTGTTCCTGCATGGCGGCGTATCACGCAAAAACCGCGATACGATGGTCGATCGCTTTCAGAGTGAGCCCTACACCAAGATCATGCTTCTCTCCCTGAAAGCCGGTGGTACAGGTTTAAATCTTACCGCTGCACAAAACGTCATTCATTTTGATCTATGGTGGAATCCTGCCGTAGAAGCGCAAGCCACTGATCGCGCCTACCGTATCGGCCAGAGCAAAAATGTGATGGTTCACCGACTCATCACGAAAGGAACATTTGAAGAAAAAATTGACCGAATGATCAAAGACAAAAAAGAGCTGGCTGAGCTTGCAGTACTCAGTGGTGAGAAATGGATAGGCGAGCTAGGGGATCACGAACTAAGAGATATCTTCTCACTCGGCGAATGATGGACTTCTCCCCCCAACAGAAACTGGCAAGTAAGGAGCTATACCTCAGGCTGGTTCAATGGACAGCCACTTACATATGATCAAATAATTAAGTAGGGGGCGGGATCACTCCCGCCGCCCTCTCACAGAACCGTACGTACGGGCCTCGTATACGGCTCCTGCAAATACTTGCCTCATAGTCCGGGTCAGCTTTGACATTTACACATTATCTGTAGTCCGGGTCAGCTTTGACATTTAGTCCGGGTCAGCTTTGACATTTACACATTCTCTTAGTCCGGGTCAGCTTTGACATTTACACATTCTCTGTTTGATTTTGCCTGATGGCACGAGGTTTGGATCAGTGCTGACATTTGGGTGTTTAAGCAGAGCAATTCAGCCCAAACACTTTTTGATCAGAAACAACGGGGTCAGCGAACACTGTTCAAATGCTTCGCTTTTTGTCTGCCCGTCTTTTCAGCTCGCAGGTTTGCACTCAGGCTTCTTTCAGATGATCGGTCGCCCTTACACCCTTGCCGTCGGCTAGTACTTTTAAAAGTTATCAATATCGATAACCTCCCGGAATATGTACAGAGGACTTTCACCTCATAAGATCATGCCCATGCCGGGCACACACCCTGCGGTCCACCGGACGCTGCGCGATAAAGCCGCGCCGCGCCGGTGACCTCCACGTTAGCAGCCCGAATGACTGATAAGCACAGGTTGACAGTGGTTGATGACCAAGGAAACCATATAATGGCAAGCTATGTTACCACCTTGGGGACAGACTACGAAAAAGCAGATCTCAGCGGGCTTTCATTTGTAGGCCAGCATAGCTTAAGAGGCAAATGTTTTCGGCAAGCGGTCCTCTACTGGGCAGACCTCTCGGAGTCAGACTTTGACTCTTGTGATTTTTTTGAGGCAGACTTACGTAGTGCGGTCCTTTGTTGCACTTCACTTCGAGGCGCTGATCTGCGAGGGGCCGATCTAGGAACTGACAACTTGGGATGTTCTACGGACCTTCACGGCGCAGATCTATCAGGAGCGCTGCTAGAAGGGACAAAGTTTGGAGGAGCAGTTTATGATTCGCAAACACAGTTCCCCAAAGATTTTGACCCAAATGAAACAGGGATGGTCTTTGATGAGGACTGCTAACAAAAAAGTCCGGGGTGAAAGCGGGGGTCAGGGTTTGATTCGCGGATCCCGAGCCTTTTACTCATTGCATATATTGGAAATTTAAATCACTGTGCTGCATGTTATTAATGGATATGGGAGGGGTAAAATCCGCGAATCAAGCCCTGACCCCTCGCCTCCCGGCGAACGCCACGCTGCGTTACATGATGGGGAATCCCCGGTACAACCACTCTCGCCATTCTTGCCATTGCAAAAAAATGATCACAAACGACTCAATCGTCAATAATTAAGTTTATGTCCCCAGAATTTCCTATATATTTAATGAATTCGATCTCAAAATCGACATCACTGTTGCACTACCAGCAAGTAACTTCACTGCAAGCGATGATAAATCTCAGTACCCAGGTTTTGCAATCGTAGTCGGAACTGGGTCATACACAGTAGATGGTACGCCACATACATTTCAAATAGCACCTCAGAGCCTGACTTTCTATAATGTGTTATGGGCAAACAACAGTGATGGCATCGGCGGAAGCGAGAATGGCATTGATACAAACGGGATAACCATCAAGGGTGATATGGGAACCTTATACTGGAGTGGAAACCAAGGTATTTTTGGTATTCAGGAAGGGGCAATCCCGCCTGGAGCGCAGTTAACGCTTCAGGATGTCTATAACTGGCCACCGACCGCCTGATTATGACTCTCGAATCCTGCAGTGTTGCGAGGAATCAATTAAAACGGGGACAACTGTCCCCGTTTTAATGCAATCATCTCAACCGCTGAATCAGGGGGCCAGCTCTGAGCATGGATCAGACGGGTTTGCATCCAAACCCTTGATAGCGCGAATCCAAGTGCAGGCCATTCTCTCATAACCAGTACTGTTTGGGTGCACTCCATCCCAATAATAATTGGCACCATTTAGTGCACTATACATATCCACAACCGTTACACTTTGGTTTTATCCATTTCCGTAAGCATTTTGAATCATATTGTTATAATCTGTCACAGTTGTATTCCACGTATCTACTTTTTCCTGTTTATTATATTGATTGGGGTAGAACCGAATTATTTTTGCAACAAACAGGTGTGCCTTTTCATTTGCCGCCAACAAATTATCGATGATAGTCGTTAAACCCGTATAGGTGTCCTCAGCACTCCTTCCAACGAGAATATCATTGGTGCCTGCATGCACTAGTGTAATATCAGAAAAACTTAGCCATACTGATGGTTTTTCTAGGTAGTCTTCATTACATCGATTTATGGAACTGACAGTTTTCGTCGTGCAGAAGCCTGGATAGCCGTCATGCGCCTGCGTTGCAGTATACCATTGCTGAAGAGTTGAGCCTCCGTTCTGATAGCCTTCAGTCTTGAACAATAACAGTTGAAATTGGAGGGATTTCTCAGTCAACCACCCCCGATATCCTCCACCATCTGATGCCTTTGGTTGTGTACACCAATTCCGTGCAAACAGATTATTCTTATCAATATATGTAGGGCAATATTTATAGTCTGTAAAGCCAAATCCATAAGTAATTGAGTCCCCAAACGGACGAATCAAAACAGGTGGCTGGTAGCTGAACTTAGAAATCGTCAGTGTGGTTTCGATCCCGGCAGGATTTGAGCATCCGAAATCATTCGGTTCATCCTTGCCGTTGAGTGCAAATCTGATTTGTGTGTAAGGGTCTGTAATATAAAATGACTTGTAACCACTGGAGCTATCAAGTGTGGTTCTAACCGCCTGATTACCCTCATCATTACTTTTCGTAAAAACGAATGGGCATTCTGAAGGGTTCTGACCTGTATAGCTATATTGGAAGCTGACTACCCCAGGGCCTGGCACTTTAATTCCCATAGTTGCACCACTTGTTGCCCACGCTGCATAATTTTTCATGACCACGTATTCAGGAGCATGTGATAGATCCACCAGTGACGGTGAGGGGGAGTTACTTCCTGTCGTCCACTTTGAGACACCAAATGAACCAGAGAACCCCAGTATTCCCCCATATGTATTCGAGGATTCCGATGCTACCCCTGAAGAAGTCGCTGCAAAAAGAGCCCCGCTCCAACAAAGGCAAACAAATAAACTCGACAAACGTATTACTTTTAATATTCCCATTTTTTTTCCTTGAAATTCGGGCAGCAACAAATTTGCCTCCACCCATCATCGGATATTTCCTGGAGATACGTGTTTAAAATTGGAACTTTAGACAGATATCACCCCCCATTCTCCATAAACAAGCATAATCGCTTTCTCTCTAAACAACAACTTTAATGAAAAAGAATGACTATGGTTTCAGCGAATTTCGGTGACAGTTTACTAAATACACTTAACTTCCCTCTCCCTTAGCGGTCTAGCTAATTACGGAGACACAATACTTAATTTCCATCTTTGAGCAAGAGCTTGATGAGATTGCTTGGAAGTTAAACACACGGCCACGAAAATCCTTGAACTTTAGATGCCCTGCTGAAATATTCATGCCTGAGTCCTTCGACTTTCACAAACATTTTGCGCGTGTTGCACTTAGAGCTTGAAACCGCTCTTACATATTGCTTACACGAAAAAACAAAAAAGGACCTGCATTTCTGCAAGTCCTTGAATATTAGTGGTGGGCAGGGAGGGAATCGAACCCCCGACACGAGGATTTTCAGTCCTCTGCTCTACCGACTGAGCTACCTGCCCCCATGTAAAACTTCACCAAAGTGAAGCGTTTGTCGGATCCAACCTTTGGCTGGGAGCGCGATTTCTAGTGGCAACGAAGCAAGGATGCAAGCATCAGTTTTACCTTGCCTGCATCTGTCGCTATGCTCCGCCCTGATTTTGAACCAACAGGAGAACTTCATGTCAATAAAATCAGACCGGTGGATCCGCCGAATGGCTAAAGAAAACTGCATGATAGAGCCATTTGTCGATGGTCAGGTCAAGATCAACGAAGCTGGCGGCGGCATGGTCTCCTATGGCCTGTCCTCTTATGGTTATGATGTCCGCTGCGCCGACGAATTTAAAATTTTCACTAACATCAACTCTGCTATCGTTGATCCGAAGAACTTCGATGCCAACAGCTTTGTCGATGTAAAGGCCGATGTCTGCATCATTCCACCCAACTCATTTGCTCTGGCGCGCACTGTTGAATATCTGCGCATTCCGCGCTCAGTGCTGACCATATGTCTGGGTAAATCCACCTACGCCCGTTGCGGCATTATCGTCAATGTGACACCTCTCGAACCTGAATGGGAAGGTCACGTTACGCTTGAGTTTTCCAACACTACGCCGCTGCCGGCCAAAATTTATGCCGGCGAAGGTGTGGCACAGTTCCTGTTTTTCGAGTCTGATGAAGAATGTGAAACATCCTACAAAGACAAATCAGGCAAATATCAGGGGCAGACGGGTGTCACCGTTCCGAGGCTGTAAATGAAACTACGGGACATCTTTTCTAAAGCTGAAAAACCTTTGTTATCGGTCGAATTTTTCCCACCCAAGACTGATAAAGGCGAAGAGAATCTCTGGACATGTATTCAGGAACTCAAACCTATGCATCCTGCCTATGTCTCTGTCACCTATGGGGCAGGCGGCACGACGCAAGACAGAACGCGCAACATTGTTTTGCGCATCAAAGAGCAAACCGGACTTGAACCTGTAGCACACCTGACCTGTGTGGGCGCAACACAAGCCCAACTCAATGCTCTGCTGGAAGATTACAGAACACATGGCCTGGACAATATTCTGGCCCTGCGTGGTGATCCACCGGAAGGAATGGACAAGTTCGAGGCCACATCCGGCGGCTTATCCCATGCAACTGATTTAATCGAGTTTATCCACCAGCGCAATCATTTTTCGATTGCCTGTGCCACATATCCGGAAGGTCATCCGGAAAGCACCCATGGTGTTGCTGATGACATTCAATATCTGAAGCTTAAACAAGACAATGGCGCTGATATGGCTGTGACTCAATATTTCTTCGACAACGATACCTTTTTCAGATTCCGCGATGCCGCGCATGCCGCTGGTGTCACCTTGCCAATCGTGCCAGGCATTATGCCCATAACCAATTTCGAACAAATTGTCCGTTTCTCGGGCATGTGCGGGGCATCAATCCCCGAAAAGATTCATCAGCAAATGTCACCCATCCAGCAAAATCTGGATGACGTGAAAAAACTCGGCATCGATATAGCTATATCCCAATGCCAGGCATTATTGTCAAACGGCGTGCCCGGCCTCCACTTTTACACATTGAATAAATCCGAAGCGACACTGGCCATCAACCGGGAACTTTAAGCTAGGCTTTTTTCACCTTAAATGAACTGAAAAGCTTTCAATGCCTTGGGAATCATTGCTATTTCCATGTCTGCCGCTATAGTCGCGGCCCGCTTCAGTAGACTGGTTCAAGCTAGGGATACTCAAGCAAATAAAAACTTGCTCCGGATGCGCATAAAACATTCCGGGGCGTGCAATGATCTTGCACACCGAAAGGAGCGCCGTTTGTATTACGAAACTATTTTTATCGTAAACCCTGATGTATCTCAGGAAAATACCGAAGCACTAACCGATGGTCTGATCCAGCGTGTTGAAAAAGCCGGTGGTCGCATTGTAAAACGCGAATACTGGGGTTCACGCCCTCTTGCTTACGCCATCAACAAGCGCAAACGTGGACATTACACGCTGCTTGTTACCGATGGTGAACCTCAAGCCATTAAAGCCCTGGAAGAAGGCATTCGTCTTGAAGAACGCATTATGCGTTTCCTGACCACATCAATCACCAAGCTTTCCGATGATCCATCACCGCTGATGCGTCGCAGAAGCAGCACAGCTGAAACGCAGGAAACCAAGAGCGAAGCTCAGGATGAAGCGCCAGCAGAAGCAAGCGCTGACGTTGCCCAAAGCAGCGAAGAAACTGTGAGCGAGGCCAGTGCCTGAGCATCAGCAAGTCCGGCTAAAAGGTCGGATTAAAGATGTTCGTGATCGCTGGACCCCCGATGGCAGCTTTGCCGTTATAGCCTCACTTGTTATAACCCGCCCCGCTCTGGGCCCAGTACGCGCCAACGTGATCGATGAACAGCCGATTCCGCTTCGCGCCAATAATGAAGCAGCACGTACGATTGTGGCACAGCACGGAAACATGGTTCAAATTGAAGGTGTTTTACGCCGGAGATATTACAGCCAGCATGGTGAAAAACGGTGGGGACAAGTGGAAGTTTGGGTGGATTTATGCCGCCCGCTAAACCAACATTCTCAGGAGAATTTAAATGAGTGAAGAAACAAAATCAGAAGCAAGACCAAGTAACAATGACGCTGGCGGAGATCGTCGTCCGGCGCGTCGCCCTGCAGCTGCGGCTGCCGGCCGTCGTTTTCAACGCAGACGTAAATTCTGCAAATACTGTGCAGATGTAAGCCTGAAAATCGACCATAAAGATCCAGGTATGTTGGGTCAGTTCATTACAGAACGCTGCAAAATTCTGCCTTCACGTGTGACAGGCACTTGTGCCAAGCATCAGCGTCAGATTACCACGGCCATCAAACGTGCACGTGTTCTGGCTCTGCTGGCATTTACACCGCTGCATCACGATTAAGAACACTTGCACCGCTAAGAGTACACAAAGCAGTGAATGAAAATCAGCCAACGATGCCACCGCTAGCCGAGTTCTTCCTGACCAGGAAAGTGCCTTGTGCATTTCTGGCAGTAATATTGTTAACAACATTATTCTGGATCCCCGGCCTGTTTGCATCGTTACCACCGCTGGCTTTTATGGTGAGCTTTGGCAGTAGCATTTTACATATGCTGACGCCCGGCTTGTTTGCCATTATTTCCATTGGTGGCGGCCTGGCTTTTACACTGCACACAGCTGTTATTTCTGCATTTCTGGTCTGGTTGTTATCGGGCTTTGCTGTTTGGCCCGCCATTATGGTCATGGTGTTTTATGCCGTTGTACCAATGCTGGCCGGTCAGATCCTCAGAAAGCCGGGTGGCTTTCAGCTTTGCATGAGCTGGTTGCTCATTGCCATGCTTGTCGCCACGCTCGTTTTTCTGGCCGCCGGCGCATGGATGCAGGATAGCTCAAGCATTCAGGCATTTGTTCGGTCACTGATTGAACCGGTGTTGGCTGCGGTACCGAACCCTGAGAAACAGTTGACTGACGACATGGTTGAACAAGCCACACAGTTCCTTGTGTGGGTTCTCCCCGGCAGCCTTGCGCTGAGCTTCTGGTCTATCTGGTCTCTGAATGTCCTGTTTGCCAGACAAATATCTGTACGTTATGGCTTTTTCAGTGGTGATCAAACACCGATGCTGGAGCTGCGCTTTAACAAATCGGTGGCTTATGCCTTTGTCGTCATGTTGTTACTGGCGAACTTTACAGAAGGTTCGGTGCAATATATTGCTGTGTGTGCGGCTTTTTTATTTGGTGGTGCTTTGTCTGTTCAGGGTGTTTTTGTCACCCATTTGTGGCTGAGGGCACGTGATATGCAGCTTTTTATCGCTGTGATGTATGTGCTTCTTTTGATGTGGTCCCTGATCGTGATACCGTTTATGGTCCTGGGACTACTGGATATTTGGTACGATTTTCGCCGGAAATTTGGTCCGGCCATTGGAGGAAAGTAATGCAATTAATTTTATTGGAGCGCGTTGAAGGGCTCGGCAATGTTGGTGACGAAGTTTCAGTTAAGAATGGTTTCGGACGGAACTTTCTGCTGCCTCAGCAAAAAGCAACTATTGCTAATGAAGCCAACCGCAAGCTTTTTGAACGTCGCAGAAAAATTCTGGAAGAAAAACAAAAAGATGAACTTGAGAAAGCCAAAGCGATCTCTAAAAACATGGCTACACTTGAATTGTCTATCACACGTGCAACATCTGATAACAAACATCTTTACGGTTCAGTATCGACCAACGATATTGCTGAGCTGTTGAAGGGTGCTGGTTATTCTGTTGAGCGTCGTTTTATTCTGCTTGATGAGCATATCAAATCCGTCGGTGAACATACCGTTCGCGTCCGTTTGCATCCTGATGTGATCGCTGAGATCAAACTTCAGGTTCAAGCCGAAGCAATTTGACAACATCTGCCCCCCTACGGCCATCTTCAGCCAATTTGCGTGAGCGCATTCCGCCTCATTCATTTGATGCTGAGTGTGCCGTATTGGGGGGTATCATGCTGGACCCTGAAGCGCTCGAACGACTCGAAGGATCGCTGCTTGCAGAACATTTCTATGTCGATGCCAACCGCATCATATTTGCTTCGATTCTTAACCTTAACAGTCGCAATCAACCGATTGATGCACTTACGGTTAAAGATCACTTGCTGCGTACGGGCGAACTCGAAGGCAGTGGCGGGGAAGAATACCTTAGCCAGCTGGTGACTGTAGTTCCTACAGCTGCCAATGTCAGACACTATGCCAATATCGTTCGTGAACGGGCTGTCATGCGTGACCTGCTCAGTGTCTGTGGCACCATTTCTCAGAATGTTTTTGAGGATGCAACACTTGATGTAAACAGCCATCTGGATGAAGCTGAACGTAAAGTTCTTGCCGTCTCAGAAAACTTCAACCGCAGCCGCCCGACCTTCAGTAAAATCGGCTCATTGATGGCCGATGCTTACAACGAGCTTAAAAAACGCTACAACGAAAAGAAAACCATCACTGGCATCACAACTGGCTTCAAACAGCTGGATGATATGACTGCCGGCATGCAGCGCGGTGATTTAATCGTTGTTGCCGGGCGCCCCAGTATGGGTAAAACAGCTTTCTCCATGAATCTGGCGCAGAATGCCGCCATACGTGGCAAAAATGACGACGATCAACCTTATGTTGCAGCTATTTTTTCTTTGGAAATGTCATCTGAACAAATTGCCATGCGTATGCTGGCATGTGAGGCCAGAGTTGACATGAAGCATTTACGCACGGGTAATTTCTCATCCGAAGACTGGCGTAAGCTTGCCACGGCCAGCGGATCACTTGCAGAAGCGCAAATATTTGTTGATGACACTCCTGCCATCTCTGTCATGGAACTGCGCTCTAAATGCCGTCGACTGAAGCGCGAAGCAAAGGGCCTGGATCTGATTCTGATTGACTACCTTCAATTGATGAGCGGGCGGGCTGATTCAGAGCGCAGAGAGCAGGAAATTTCTGAGATCACCCGATCACTCAAAGGGCTTGCGCGTGACTTGAATGTGCCGGTTATTATTCTGTCTCAGCTCAACCGCTCACTTGAATCTCGTGCTGACAAGCGCCCGATGATGTCTGACCTGCGTGAATCCGGAGCTATTGAGCAGGATGCGGATATTATCATGTTTATTTACCGTGATGAGGTTTACAACAAAAAGCCGGAAAATGAAGGCATTGCTGAAATCATTGTTGCCAAGCAACGTAACGGACCAACTGGCACAGCCAAACTGACATTCCTCAATCAATATACGCGCTTTGAGAATCACGCGCATTCAGACGATTTCGATACCTAAGATCGCGTCCGCGATTATTAATAATTTGCGTGGCTGATGATATCAATAAGGTCTTGATGCCGAAAAATCTGCTAACGCCTTTAGCAGCTGTAGAACCTCCGCATTTACACCGTGCTCAGGCAACAGTGCTTTTGCACGTGAAGCGTATTCCTGAGCCATTCTGATCGTCTTCCCTGCCCCATCCTGAAGATGGACACGATCACGAACCCATTCACGCTCACCGTCCAGATAAACACCATCACGCTCCGCAATATCAGCAACACGTTGTTGCAAATCAGCATCACCATGCATGGCATAAATAAGCGGCAGCGTGATCTTTCCCTCTTCGAGGTCATGGCCAACAGGCTTACCTGCAGAAGCTTCATCGGATGTATAATCCAGAGCATCATCCATCAATTGAAAAGCAACTCCCAGGCACATACCGTACTCAGCCATATTAGCCACCACAGCTTCTGACTGACTGGAGACATGTGCGCCAACTTTAGCCGCTGCTGAAAACAATACGGCTGTTTTACGCTCAATCACTTCAAGACACTCATCCTGGTTCATTTCCAGATGAAACGTACGTGAGAGCTGTAACACCTCTCCTTCAGCCAGCGCATTAGTGACATCAGCCATGAGTGATAACATGGTCATATCACCGTCAGCCACCATCATCTGGAAAGATCTTGAAAATAAATAGTCGCCAACAAGCACGCTTGCCTGATCACCCCAAACACCATTGGCTGATGGGTTTCCCCGACGTTGACTTGAAGAATCGACCACATCGTCATGCAACAAAGATGCCGTATGAATAAATTCGACAACTACCGATAGCGGGATGTGACGATCTCCCTGATAAGCAAACAGTTTTGCCACCAGAAGACACATTAGTGGCCGCATTCGTTTTCCGCCGCTATTAATGATGTAATGACCGATGGCCGGAATCATCATAATATCCGACTTAAGATTGGCGTGGATACACTGATTCACTGCCTGCATATCATGCAGGCAAAGATCAATCGCAGCGTTGAGAGGGTTCATTGATAGTGTATCAGTCACTTTTCGTATCGTAGATGCAAACATTCACAGGTCAAGAATTTGTGAATGCGCATAAAAAAGGGCTGAAATAAATTCCAGCCCTTTGATTTGAGAGAAAGTTTTGTTACTGGTCTTTTGCAACGGGCTTATCGACCAGCTCAATGACAGCCATATTGGCAGCATCACCGGCACGAAAACCGGTTTTAATGATGCGAGTGTATCCACCCGGACGTGCTTCAAATACAGGAGCGATGTCACAAAACAAACGATCTACCACATTACGATGCCGAAGTTTAGACAAAGCCTGACGACGGGCATGTAAACTACCGTTTTTACCCAGCGTAATAAGCTTCTCAACATAAGGACGCAATGCATGTGCCTTAGCCTGAGTTGTCTCGATACGGCCATGAGTAATCAATGCTGTGGCAAGATTGGCCATCAGAGCTCTACGGTGACCCGTAGGACGATTTAATCCGCCTGAATGTTTACGATGTCTCACAATGATACCTCTTCTATATTTACTTAGCTGTTAGTCGTCAAAGGAATCAACTGATTCAGCTGGTGGCCAGTTCTCAAGTTCCATACTTAAGCTCAAGCCCATGTTTTCCAGTACTTCTTTGATTTCGTTCAAGGATTTACGACCAAAGTTAGGTGTCCTGAGCATTTCCTGCTCTGAACGCTGAACCAGATCGCCGACTTTAAAGATGTCGTCACTCTTCAAACAGTTCATAGAACGAACTGATAAATCTAAATGATCAATGGGTTGTGCCAGAATTTCTTCCAGCCCTTCATCACACGCATCATCTTCAACATCATGCACTACGTTGTTGAAGTCGGTAAAAATTGCCAATTGATTAAAAATAATCTGAGCAGCCTGATTGATAGCCTCTTCAGGAGTAATGGAACCATTGGTATCCACTTCCATAATAAGTTTATCATAATTGGTCTTTTGACCAACACGCGCTGCTTCTACGCGTGAAGAAACGCGACGAATAGGTGAAAATGAAGCATCCAGCATCAAATGACCCAATGGACGATCATCATCTTCACGTTCCTGCGCCGGGTCATATCCACGACCCTTCTTGACCGTTGCTTCAAATGATAATACGCCGTCTTCGTTCAGGTGAACCAGAACAAGTTCCGGATTCATGATACTGACACCCGTAGAACATTTAATATCAGCAGCAGTTACAACAGATGGGCCTTTTACGTTCAAAGTTATGGATGATTCCTGCAGGTTTGACTCCATCCGCAGATCGAGTTCCTTCAGTGTCAACATGATATCCATGACGTCTTCTCTGACGCCTTTGATGGTATCAAACTCATGCATAACGCCATCAAATTTGACTGACGTGACAGCAACACCTTGCATAGAAGACAATAATACACGTCTAAGGCTGTTGCCGAAGGTTGTACCATATCCACGTTCGAGCGGCTCAAAAATAATTTTAGCAGAACGTCCGGCAACGATATCTTCAACAACAACTGAACGTGGTTTAATCAAATCCATAATCTTAACCTCTGAGATTACTTAGAATACAGTTCGACAATCAGTTGTTCGCGAATACTAGGATCCAACTGGTCACGAACTGGCAATTCACGAAATACACCTTTTTGCGATGTAAGATCAACATCAAGCCACTCTGCAATACCACGTTGTCCGGCCGCTTCCAGAGATGCCTTAACACGCAATTGTTCTGCGGCACTATCAACCAACTCTACCAGTGCGCCGACTTTAACGTTATAAGATGGAATATTAACAATATGGCCATCGACTTTAATCAATTTATGGCGAACAACCTGTCTTGCTTCAGTTCTTGAAGAAGCAAAACCCATGCGGAAAACCACATTATCAAGACGCGACTCAAGACGCTGCAATAGGTTCAGACCTGTTACACCATCGGTATTGTCGGCAATCTGGAAACAACGCAGGAACTGTTTTTCCTGAAGGCCATAAATTCGCTTGACCTTCTGCTTTTCACGCAGCTGAGTTCCATAGTCGGAAACTTTTGCACGACGACCCTGACCGTGCATACCAGGTGGGTAAGGACGTGTCTCAATCGGACATTTATCTGAATAGCATTTACCGCCTTTCAGAAATAACTTCTCACCTTCACGGCGACATAAGCGACATTTAGCTTCTAAATAACGAGCCATTTCAAATACTCCTAGACACGACGCCGCTTAGGCGGGCGACAACCATTATGTGGGATCGGGGTAACATCACGAATTGCGGTCACGTTAAGACCGACGGCAGCGATCGCACGAAGTGCTGACTCACGTCCTGAACCAGGACCTTTAACCAGTACGGATACGTTTTTAACGCCATGTTCCATTGCCTTGCGAGCAGCATCTTCTGCTGCAACCTGTGCAGCAAATGGCGTTGATTTACGTGAACCGCGAAAGCCGGAACCGCCACTGGTAGCCCAGCTGATCGCGTTACCTGATTCGTCAGTAAAGGTAATGATTGTGTTGTTAAAAGATGCCTTCACATGAGCTACTGCATTAGCAATATTCTTACGTGTGCGCTTCTTAGTGGGTTTTGGTGGTGCCATATATATTCTTCCCTAAAACTTACTTTTTCTTGTTAGCCACAGTGCGGCGGGGACCTTTACGAGTACGGGCGTTCGTTTTACTGCTTTGTCCGCGCACAGGCAATCCCTTACGATGACGCAATCCACGGTAGCAACCCAGATCGGTCAAACGCTTGATGTTTAATGTTACAGTTCTTCTTAAGTCACCTTCAACCTTAAAGGATTCATCGATAACTAAACGAATCTTTGCAACATCATCATCGTTTAAGTCTTTTACTCTCGTGTTCGGATCGATTCCGGTTTCTGCCAGAATTTTCTTCGAACTGGAAAGTCCAATTCCATAAACGTATGTTAATGCTACCTCGACACGCTTTTGTGTTGGGATATTAACACCTGATATACGAGCCACTGAAGCCTCCTACCTTATATTCGCAATTAACCCTGACGTTGTTTATGACGCGGGTTCTGACAGATAATGCGAATCACTCCACTTCTGCGGATGACTTGACACTTACTGCACATTTTCTTTACTGACGCACGGACCTTCATTGATCACTCCTTCGTCAAAATTATTTGTAAAAAAACCATCTTACTTTTCACGGTAGCTAATGCGACCACGGTTTAAATCGTAAGGTGATATTTCTACCGTAACTTTGTCTCCGGGAAGGATGCGGATATAATACTTACGCATCTTTCCTGAAATTGTACACAACAGCTCATGACCATTTTCCAGCTTAACCTGAAACATCGCATTGGGAAGCTTTTCGACAACTTCGCCTGACATCTCAATAATATCTTCTTTAGCCATGAACTCCGTATTCCTTATTGCACTTTATCCAGAATTAACTGGTAAACAGACTTGATGTCACCACTCGCATCGACTTGATGAAATGCATCCAGAGTCGAATAGAATTGCAACAAGGGTTGTGTCTGTTCTTTGTAAATTTCTAACCGGTGAGCGATAACGTCTTCTTTGTCATCATCTCTCTGGTATAACTCCCCGCCGCACTGGTCACACAGACCGGCTTCACGGGGTGGCGAATAATGCCGATGAAATCCAAAACCGCAAGCTTTACAAATCAATCTTCCACCAAGTCTTTCAAGCAGCAGTGAATCAGCAGCGTCAAGAAAGATTACGCGGTCAATCAGCATCGCGTGTTTAGCAAGCATTTCATCCAATGCCAGCGCTTGTGCAACATTTCTTGGAAAGCCATCAAGCAGGAAGCCTTTAGCAGCGTCCACACAGGTTATACGCTCTTCAATCAAACCTATCACAAGCGTATCTGGCACAAGTTTACCGGCATCCATGTAAGATTGTGCTTCCTGACCTAATGCTGTTCGATTCTTGACTGCTGCACGTAGCAGATCACCCATTGCAATGTGCACAATATCGATTTCATTTGCTAATGTTATGCCCTGAGTGCCTTTTCCGACACCCGGAGGCCCGAATAGAATGATGTTCACGTACGTTTTGTCTTCAAACGAGCTTTCTTCATCAAACCTTCGTATTGATGTGACATCAGATGAGATTGAATCTGAGACATGGTATCCATGCTAACTACAACAACAATTAACAAACTTGTACCACCAAAATAGAACGGTACAGACAACTCACTGATCAGATATTGTGGCAACAAACAAACCAACGCCACATATGCTGCTCCTATTACGGTAATGCGCGTTAAAACAGTATCGATATATTCAGCTGTCTTAATGCCTGGCTTAATACCTGGTATAAAGCCACCATTTTTCTTCAGATTATCAGCAGTATCTTTAGGGTTAAAGACAATCGCTGTATAAAAGAAACAGAAGAAAACAATTAAAAATGTAAACAAGCTCATGTATAGCCAGGCACCGGGGGTAAGCGCTGCACTGACATCACCCAGCCACGCCATACTATCAACACCTTTGGTAAACTGGGCAAAGGTTGCAGGTAACAGAATAAGCGATGAAGCAAAAATAGGTGGAATCACACCGGCTGTATTAACCTTTAATGGCAGAAAAGATGCCTGACCACCATACAAACGGTTGCCTACCTGACGCTTTGCATATTGCACTGCAATACGGCGCTGGGCTCGTTCAAACCATACAACCACACCAGTTACAGCTATCGCCATCGCAAATAGTCCAATGACAGTAAATGGTGAAAATTCGCCAGTTCTGGCCAATTCGAGCGTACCACCGATAGCTGAAGGCAGACCCGCAACAATACCGGCAAAAATAATCAGCGAAATACCATTACCAATTCCACGCTCGGTAATTTGCTCACCTAACCACATCAGAAACATCGTACCCGAAACAAGTGTAATTACAGTCATGGCACGGAATTCCCATCCCGCATCAACTACAACAGACTGACCACCCACAGAAAATGATTCCAAGCCGATTGACATGCCTATGGCTTGAAAAATTGCCAGGCCCAGCGTGCCATAACGTGTGTACTGGGTAATCTTACGACGTCCGGACTCACCCTCTTTTTTCAGCTGTTCAAGTCTGGGTGAAACCACCGTCATCAGCTGAATAATAATAGCAGCTGAGATATATGGCATGATACCCAAAGCAAAAATAGTCAGCCTGGACAGCGCTCCACCGGAGAACATATCAAACATACCAAGTAAACTACCCTGAGCCTGATTAAAAAACTGAGCCAGAACAACCGCATCAATTCCCGGCACCGGGATATGAGCACCCAGACGGTAAACAATCAACATCCCTAAAGCAAACAGGATACGACTTTTTAATTCCGGAATATTGGCAATATTTCCAAATCCACCCAAAGCAGATGACTGAGTCATTGTTATTTAGACTCCACCAAAGATACTTTACCACCAGCAGATTCAATCTTCTTGATCGCTGAAGCAGATGCTGCTGTAACAGCAAGTGTAATCTTTTTAGTAAGTTCGCCTGCAGCCAATACTTTGATGTCATCAACAGCATTACGAACAAGGCCTGATTCAAACAGCAATGCCGCATCGACAGTAACACCTTCATCAAAAGCATTAAGCTGAGCAATATTGACCAACTGATATGACTTCTTGTTCATTTGTGTAAAGCCGCGCTTTGGCAAACGACGAATCAAAGGCATCTGACCACCTTCAAATCCGCGCATGACCTTACCACCGGACCTTGATTTCTGGCCTTTGTGACCACGACCGGCAGTCTTTCCATGACCCGATCCGATACCGCAACCAACACGTCTGCGAGCTTTTCTGGATCCGTCTTTAGCCTGAATAGTATTCAGTTTCATCTGTGTGTCTCCTTCCTATCCAATCAAGCCGTTTCAATCTGAACAAGGTGACGAACCTTATTTACCATGCCACGAACCGCAGGGGTGTCTTCTAATTCCACCACCTGATTCATACGACGAAAACCAAGACCAATCAAAGTTGCCTTTTGATCTTTCGCGTAGCCGATTCCGCTTTTAACCTGACGAATCTGAATTGTTTTTTTCTTTACCATGACCAGCTCCTGATAGCTTTAAGTAATTAAATTAAGCTTTACCGCGACGAGCTGATACTTGCTCCGGGCTTTCGAGTTCTCTAAGACCATTGATCGTAGCACGAACCACATTGACAGGATTTCTTGAACCATGGGTTTTAGTCAGAACGTCACGAATTCCTACCGCATCCATAATGGCACGCACTGCAGAACCAGCAATCACGCCTGTACCTTCAACGGCTGGCTTAAGTAAAACGCGTGAGGCGTCTTGTCTGCCAGTAGTCGCATAATGAATGGTTCCATTTTTACGCGGAACATACATTAAAGACTTACGTGCAATTTCATTGGCTTTACGAATTGCTTCGGGTACTTCTTTTGCCTTCGCATGGCCAAACCCAACGTGACCATTTCCGTCACCAACAACCATTAGGGCAGAAAAGCTCATGCGGCGTCCACCAGAAACCGTCTTGGCAATTCGATTGATATCAATAAGCTTTTCTGTCAATTCCAGTTCATCAGCATTGATCATTCTATTATCTCCTAAAACTTCAAGCCGGCGTTACGAGCGCCTTCGGCAAGTGCTTTAACACGACCATGGTATAAATAGCGACCACGGTCAAATGCAACCTCATTAATACCTGCCTTACCAGCACGTTCACCAAGCAACTTGCCAACTTCTGTAGCTGATTCAATATTAGAACCATTTTTGATCTCAGCATCCAGGCTTGATGCAGCCACAAGTGTTCTGCCTTCGGCATCATCGATAATCTGTGCATAAATATGACGTGCTGAGCGAAATACAGTCAGGCGAATTTTTCCTGATGCTTTAACTCTTGCACGTACACGCCGAGCACGACGAATACCGGCATTGTTTTCATAGCGTTTTGCAGCCATCGTTTAATTCTCCTACCTATATTCCGAAAACAGTCTTTAAGCTTTCTTGCCTTCTTTCATTGCTACATACTCATCCACATAACGAACACCCTTGCCTTTATATGGCTCTGGTGGTCTGAATGCGCGAACTTCTGCTGCAACCTGGCCAACTTTCTGCTTGTCATAACCACTGATAATAATTTTACTTTGTTCAACCCTGACATCAACACCTTCAGGCATGTCATATTCAATCGGATGGGAGAAACCAAGGGCCAAATTTAACTTACTACCCTGCGCCTGAGCACGATAACCTACACCACGCAATTCCAGGACTTTTTCAAAACCTTTACTTACACCTTCAATGTTTGCAGCTAACAGTGCTCTGGCCAGACCAAAAAATGATTTAGTCTTCTTGTCATCGAGATTGGAACACTCCAAAACAAGTGTGTTTTCTTCCTGTTGAACCGTAACACCTTTAAACAAGGCGGAAGTCATTTCACCCTTTGGCCCTTTCACAAAAACGTGATCAGGTTGAATTTTAACTTCAACACCAGCTGGGATTGAAATTGGCTGTTTACCTACTCTGGACATATGTGCCTACCTTAAAATACGGTGCAAAGCACTTCACCGCCGATGTGTTCGGCGCGTGCTTTTTTATCAGTCATGATGCCTTTCGATGTACTCACCAGGGCAACACCATACCCGTTACGAACCCGTGGAAGCTCTTCAACAGAGCTGTAAACGCGACGGCCGGGCTTGGAAATACGTGTTATTTCGCGAATAATCGCACGACCATCTTCATCATAACGCAATGTTAAACGAAGATGACGGTGTCCTTTGAAGTTATAAGGCTTTGCAGCGGCAATATAACCTTCATCCACAAGAATATCTGCCATTGCAATCAGCTTATTACTTGCAGGTAATTCAACTTTTTCGATACCAGCTTGCTGAGCGTTACGAATACGCGTCAACATATCGGCAATACGGTCTGACATCATAAGAACAAATCTCCTTCTTACCAGCTGGACTTAACCATGCCCGGAATTTCTCCGGCCAAGGCATGTTTACGTAAACAAATTCGGCACATACCAAGCTGGCGGTATACCGAGTGTGGACGACCACACAACTGGCAACGTGTGTACGCACGGACTTTAAATTTAGGTTTGCGGTTGCATTTAGCAATCAATGCTTTTGTAGCCATTTTTGGATCCCCTAGTTACGGAACGGCATATTGAAAAGTTTCAACAATGCGCGTCCTTCTTCATTGGTTTTGGCTGAAGTGCAAATGGTGATATCCATACCGCGAACTTTATCAACCTTATCGTAATCGATCTCAGGGAAAATTATCTGTTCTTTAATCCCCAGAGTGTAGTTGCCACGACCATCAAATGATTTCGGCGAAACACCACGGAAGTCACGAATACGAGGCAATGCAACATTCACTAAACGATCCAGAAATTCCCACATACGGTCGCCACGTAGTGTGGTTTTACAACCCACAGCCATGCCCTCACGCAGTTTGAAGTTCGCTACCGATTTACGTGATAGTGCAACCAGAGGCTTTTGGCCTGTAATTGTCGTCATATCAGTTAACGCGCCATCCATCAGTTTTGAATTGGTGGCAGCTTCACCTACACCCATATTCACAACGATCTTTGTGATGGTTGGTGTTTCCATCGTGTTTTTATATGCAAATTGCTCACGTAATGCCGGAGCTACACGTACTTTATAGTCTTCTCTAAGACGAGCCATCATTATACTCCTAACTATCCAACACTTCGCCACATTTGCGACAGGTCCGTACTTTGCTGCCATTATCAAGGGCTTTCATACCAATACGCACACCGGTCTTGCAATTCGGGCAAAAGAATTGCACGTTGGAAAGCGCAATGGGTGCTTCCTTTTCAATAATGCCACCAGAATTACTAGCAGTAGCACGGGTGTGGCGTTTCACCATATTAACTTTTGATACCAATACAGTGCCACGCTTATTGATCAGTCGAATCACCTTACCACGCATACCCTTATCACGGCCGGCGGTAACCACGACTTCATCGTCACGATGGATGCGGGTTTTTGTTTCAGTCGTCATTCCTTGCCTCACTCGTCTCGACTACAGTACTTCTGGAGCCAGCGAAATAATTTTCATATAACCCTTACCACGCAGTTCACGTGTCACAGGGCCAAAAATACGTGTGCCAATTGGCTCACCCTGTTTGGTCAGTAATACCGCAGCATTCTCATCAAAACGGATAGAGCTACCATCTTTACGGCGGAATTCTTTGGCGGTACGTACAACTACTGCACGTTGAACATCGCCCTTCTTCACCTTGCCACCGGGTGACGCTTCTTTTACAGCCACCACAATCACATCACCCACGCGTGCATAACGACGCTTGGAGCCACCTAAGACTTTGATACACTGAACTCGACGTGCGCCGGAGTTGTCGGCTACTTCAAGTACGGATTCTGTTTGAATCATAATTTACTCCGTTTACAGCTGTTCTGCACGGTTGATGATCTCTTCCATCACCCAGCATTTACGGCGGGAGATAGGTTGAGATTCAACAATACGAACAGTATCACCGATATTGCAAGTATTATACGCGTCATGAGCCATATATTTCTTATGTGAACGGACGGTTTTTCTATAGCGGTCATGCAAGAAACGGCGCTCTACCTGTACTACAACGGTTTTGTCACCTTTGTTACTTACTACAACGCCTTCGAGCGTGCGCTTGTTACTTGTGCCTTCAGACATTTAATCTATCCCCTTCAGCGCTCAGCTAAAATTGTCTGGATGCGTGCAATTTCTTTGCGCACCTGACCAATTCTCGCTGTATTCGTTAATTGCATGGTTGCTTTCTGAAAACGCAATTTCATATGCTCAGCAGCCAGTTCTTCCATACGTGATGTTAATTCAGCTTCTTCAAGCTTTCGCAAATCCACAGCTTTCATCGGCCAGCTCCACGGACAACAATTTTCGTTCGGATCGGTAATTTAGCAGCCGCACGTGTTAATGCTTCACGCGCCAACTCTTCATTCACACCGTCCATTTCGTATAAAATACGACCTGCGCGAATTGCAGCAACCCAAAATTCCGGTGATCCTTTACCCTTACCCATACGTACTTCGGCAGGCTTCTTGGATACTGGAAGATCTGGAAACATACGAATCCAAACTCGACCTTGACGTTTAATGTGACGCGTCATCGTAATACGTGCTGCTTCAATTTGACGCGCGGTAATGCGGCCAGGCTCCATAGCCTTGAGACCGATGTCACCAAAATTCAGTGAAGAACCACGCGTTGCTTTACCGCGAATACGCTGTAATTCCTTATGATGTTTGCGCCAACGGATTTTCTTTGGTTGTAACATAACTCAAATTCCCCGTTCTTATGCTTTCTGTTCTTCGGTGTCGCCAAGGTTTTCACCGTTGAACACCCAAACTTTTACGCCAATAATACCATATGTGGTTTTAGCTTCTGCAAAACCGTAGTCAACGTTTGCACGCAACGTATGCAGTGGAACACGACCTTCACGATACCATTCCATACGTGCAATGTCTGCTCCACCCAAACGACCTGAACAGTTAATCCGTACACCTTTAGCACCCATTCTCAATGCACTTTGCACTGAACGTTTCATGGCGCGACGGAAAGCCACACGGCGTTCAAGTTGCATAGAAATATTTTCTGCCACCAATTGAGCTTCAGCTTCAGGACGACGAATCTCGACAATGTAAACCTGCACATCAGCATTAAATTCTTTTTTAAGAACCATACGCAATGCATCGATTTCCGAACCCTTCTTGCCAATAACCACACCAGGACGAGCTGTATGAACGGTGACTTTAATTTTGTCAGCCGGACGCTCAATCACGATGCGTGAAACATGGGCATGTGCCAAACGCTTTTTGATAAAGCGACGTAATTGGATGTCCTGACGCAGCTGAGCACCAAAAGACTTGTCAGCGTACCAGATTGATTCCCAACCGCGATTTATACCTACCCGAAAACCAATCGGATTAACTTTCTGTCCCATTAATGAACTCCTTTATCCACGTTCGCTAACAGCGACAGTGATATGACTGCGTCTGTGAAAACGCTTGCGCATACGCCCCATACCTTTAGGGCGGAAACGCTTCAATGTCACACCTTCATTAACAAACGCTGATGACACAAACAAATCATCCACATCCATACCGTTGTTTTGTTCTGCATTGGCAATAGCCGACTTAAGAACTTTTTCAAACAATCGTGCAGACTTTTTAGGTGACAAAGCTAACACAGCAATGGCACGTCCAACTTCTAAACCACGGATCGCATCGGCCATCAAACGAGCCTTCTGCGGACTGATCTGCGCTTCTTTGTGCAGTGCGCGTACTTCTTCGCTCATTGATCCCTACCTCTTCTTAGCTTTTTTGTCAGCGCCGTGACCATAATAGGTTCTGGTCGGAGCAAACTCGCCCAACTTATGACCCACCATATTTTCAGTCACAAACACGGGAATAAATTTATTACCGTTATGCACCACAAAATTCAGGCCAACAAATTCCGGTGAAATCGTTGAACGACGTGACCAGGTCTTGATTGCAGTCTTTTTGCTTGACTCATTAGCTTTCTCAACTTTCTTCTGCAGAGACAACTCAATGTATGGGCCTTTCTTTAATGAACGCGCCATGATTTACCTCATTTCTGCTTACGACGGCGAATAATATCACGCGTCGAAGCCTTGTTCTTATTACGGGTCTTATGACCTTTCGTTGGTACACCCCAAGGCGTAACCGGATGACGACCACCGGAAGTACGACCTTCACCACCACCATGCGGGTGATCAATCGGGTTCATTGCAACACCACGTACATGTGGACGGATTCCCATCCAGCGTGAACGACCAGCCTTACCAACCTTGGTGTTACCATGATCTGCATTTCCAATAACGCCGATACTTGCCATACAACGAATATCTACGCGACGAAACTCACCGGAAGGTAATTTCAAAACAGCACGGTCACTTTCCTTACCCATCAACTGAATGGATACACCGGCACTTCGTGCCATCTGACCGCCCTTACCCGGCTTCATTTCTACATTGTGTAACATTGTACCAACACGAATCTTACCTAAAGGCAGGGCATTACCTGGACGAACCTCGGCATTTTCACCTGACATTACGGAATCACCCGGGCGAAGACCCTGAGGTGCTAAGATATAACGCTTGTCACCATTCGAATATGATACCAGTGCAATGTGTGCTGTGCGGTTGGGGTCATATTCAATGCGCGCAACTGTACCTTCAACATCGTAATTGTCACGCTTGAAATCAACCATACGGAATAAACGTTTATGTCCACCACCACGATGACGCGATGTAATGCGTCCATTATTGTTGCGACCGCCGCTTTTTTTAGCCAGGCCTTTGGTAAGACTACGTTCTGGTGAACCTTTATGAAGCTCACTGTCAACCGTAGAGATACGACCACGCGAGCCGTTGGTCATGGGTCTAAGAATTTTCAGTGCCATCGTTTATGCCTCTTCTTCAGGGTCAATAGACTGGCCGTCGACCAATTTAACGACAGCCTTACGATAACCCGGACGACGTCCGACATGCATGCCGCGTCTCTTCTCTTTACCAGGTACGTTTATCACTTGAACCTTATCTACGTCTACTTCAAAAATTGCTTCAACAGCTTCTTTCACCTGTTGTTTAGTCGCATCAGTAGCTACTTTAAAAATATACTGGTTCGCTTCACTGCGCGCCGTATAACTCTTTTCAGTAATCACAGGGACACGGAGTGTGTTCATATGCTTAAATGTTGCGCTCATGAAAGACTCCCTTCGATTTTATCCAATGCCGCCTCTGTCAATACAACGAAATCATGCTTCATGACATCATGCATATTCATCTGGCGATCAAGTACAACCTTGGTATGTGGAATATTACGGGCAGACAGCTCAACCTGTGAGTTCTTTTCACCCAATACATACAAAGCGGAATTTGCAGACAAAGCTGATGCAATTTCAATGAAATTCTTCGTTTTAATCTCTGCCAGTTCAAGCTTATCAACCACAATCAATTTGTTATTACGAACCGCTTCAGACAAAAGAATGCGCATCGCTTTCTGGCGTTCTTTACGATTAATACGTGTTGTGTACTCAACTGCCTTAGGACCATGTGCAATACCGCCATGACGCATTTGCGTTGCACGAGTTGATCCCTGACGGGCACGGCCTGTTCCTTTCTGTTTAAATGGCTTCTTACCACCACCGGAAACAGCCGCACGAGTTTTAACACCCCGCGTACCGGCACGCTGAGCCAAAGCCAGAGCAGAATAAACGCGATGTACTAAAGATGCATCAGCATCGACTGCAAACACTTCGTCCTTAAGAACACGTGTATGGACTACATTATTGGACTGATCAACGACATTAATTTCTGCCATTTCATGCTCCCTTCACAGCTGAGCGTAGCTCAACAATACCGTTCTTTGAGCCCGGTACAGCACCTTTAACCAGGATGCGGTTTTGTTCCTGATCAATACGCACCACAACCAGATTCTGTACGTTAACTCGCTCTGAGCCGTAATGGCCCGGCATTTTCTTACCAGGAAACACACGACCAGGCCACTGACATTGACCGGTTGACCCCATTTGGCGATGAACTTTTTCAGCACCATGAGTTGCACGGCCGCCGCCAAAGTTATAACGCTTCATAACACCGGCAAAACCGCGACCTTTAGAAATACCGGCCACATCGATCTTCTGACCAATTTCAAACATTGCAGCGTTTAATTCCTGACCGGCTTCAAATTCAGCGTCAGAAGCAACACGGAACTCCAACAGGCCACGCATAACTTCCTGACCCTGTTTAGCATAATGGCCCTGAACAGCACGCGTTGTTTCTTTCTTAGCTTTACCATAACCTACCTGGATGGCGTCATAACCATCCTTTTCAGCCGTCTTACGCAGCACAACCTTGCACGCTTCGACATTCAAAACTGTTACAGGTATGGATGCACCATGTTCGTCAAATATCTGAGTCATTCCCGCTTTGCGGGCAATCAATCCACTCATTACAATCCCCTTACAGCTTGATTTCGACATCAACACCGGATGGCAGGTTGAGCTTCATCAGCTCATCAACTGTTTGTGGTGTTGGTTTATCGATGTCCAGAAGACGCTTGTGGGTGCGGATTTCGAACTGCTCACGCGAATCCTTGTATTTGTGCGGTGAACGGATCACACAAAACTTGCGGATTTTTGTCGGAATCGGAATCGGCCCACGAACTTCTGCACCTGTCCGCTTTGCGGTTGCCACGATATCCTGGGCACTCTTATCCAGGATGCGGTGGTCAAATGCTTTTAGGCGAATACGTATACTTTGAGTTGCCACAGACGGCCCCCTTTAAATCTATTTACTTAACAATCTCGGTAACAACGCCGGCACCAACCGTACGTCCACCTTCACGAATGGCGAAACGAAGCTCTCTATCCATGGCGATCGGTGTGATCAGCTCAACATCCATAGAGATGTTATCGCCAGGCATCACCATTTCTGTTCCTTCAGGCAACGTAACAGAACCGGTCACGTCAGTGGTACGGAAGTAGAACTGTGGACGGTAGCCGTTGAAGAATGGCGTATGACGGCCACCTTCTTCCTTAGTCAGAATATATGCTTCAGCCTTGAAGGTTGTGTGTGGTGTGATTGAACCCGGCTTAGCCAGAACCTGACCACGCTCAACGTCATCACGCTTCGTACCACGCAGCAATACACCCACGTTGTCGCCTGCTTCGCCACGATCCAGCAGCTTACGGAACATTTCAACACCGGTACACTTGGTGGTTACTGTTGTTTTAACACCAACGATTTCAATATCGTCACCAACATTGATTACGCCGGACTCAATACGACCTGTTACTACGGTACCACGACCTGAAATCGAGAAGACGTCTTCAATCGGCATCAAAAATGGCTTATCTACTGCGCGCTCTGGCGTTGGAATGAAGTCATCTACTGCCGCCATCAATGCGTGAATTGCTACCGAGCCAATTTCTGAATCATCGCCTTCCAGTGCTTTCAGCGCAGAACCCTTGATAATCGGTGTGTCATCGCCCGGGAAGCCATAAGAATCCAGAAGTTCGCGAACTTCCATCTCAACCAGCTCCAGCAACTCTTCATCGTCAACCATGTCCGCTTTATTCAGGAAAACAACGATGTAAGGAACGTTTACCTGCTTAGCCAGCAACACGTGCTCGCGAGTCTGAGGCATTGGTCCGTCAGCAGCTGATACTACAAGAATAGCACCATCCATCTGAGCCGCACCGGTGATCATGTTTTTCACATAGTCAGCATGGCCAGGGCAGTCAACGTGCGCATAGTGACGCGCTGCGGTTTCATACTCTACGTGGGCCGTTGCAATCGTAATACCGCGTTCGCGCTCTTCCGGCGCACCGTCAATATCACCATAATCTTTAAATACTGCGCCGCCGGTCATGGATAAAACCTTTGTGATTGCTGCGGTTAACGTGGTCTTTCCATGGTCAACGTGACCGATGGTTCCAATGTTAACGTGTGGCTTGGTACGTTCAAATTTAGCCTTTGACATTTTTCATTCCTCTCGTAAAAAAAAACTTTAGCCTTTAACGCTGGCGATAATTTCTTGTGAAATATTATTCGGTACTTCTTCGTAATGCTTAAACTGCATCGAATAAGTGGCGCGACCTTGAGACATTGAGCGCAAGTTTGTCGAGTAACCAAACATTTCTGACAGTGGAACTTCAGCATCGATAATCTTGGCATTACCACGGTCAGTCATTCCCAGCACCTTGCCGCGACGACGACTTAAATCACCAACAATATCACCCATGTAGTCTTCAGGTGTTGTTACTTCCACTTCCATCATCGGCTCAAGTATGACCGGCTTGGCTTGCTTACAACCAGCACGGAAGCCCATCGAACCGGCAATTTTAAATGCCATTTCATTAGAGTCAACGTCATGATATGAGCCATCAACAACTGTAACCCGAACATCAACCATCGGATAACCGGCAAGAACACCATTGGACATGGCTTCTTCACAACCCTTACCTACAGCTGGAATATACTCACGTGGAATAGAGCCTCCGGCAATTTTATCGATAAATTCAAACCCTGAGCCCGGTTCCATCGGCTCAATCTCAAGCCAGCAGTGACCATACTGACCACGACCACCGGACTGACGAACAAATTTACCTTCTGCTTTAGCCTTACCACGAATTGTTTCGCGATACGCAACCTGAGGCTTACCAACATTGGCTTCAACCTTAAATTCACGTTTCATACGATCAACGAGAATTTCAAGATGCAGCTCACCCATACCTGAAATAATAGTTTGGCCGGTTTCTTCATCTGTACGCACACGGAATGATGGATCTTCTGCCGCCAGCTTACCCAGCGCAATACCCATTTTTTCCTGATCAGCCTTGGTTTTTGGCTCAATAGCAACAGAAATAACAGGTTCCGGAAACTCCATCCGCTCAAGAATAATCGGTGATGAATCAATACAAAGTGTGTCACCCGTTGTTGTAAACTTCAAACCCACTGCAGCAGCAATATCACCAGCGTGAACTTCTTTAATTTCAGTACGCTCATTCGCATGCATCTGCAAAATACGGCCCAAACGTTCTTTTTTACCTTTGGTGGAGTTGATCATATAAGAACCAGCATCCATAACACCGGAATAAACGCGGAAAAACGTCAATGTACCCACAAACGGATCGGTCATCACTTTAAATGCCAGGGCCGAAAATGGCGCATCATCAGATGATGGACGCGAGTCTTCCACATCTGTATCAGGATGAACACCCTTAATAGCAGGAACATCGGTCGGAGCAGGCATATAATCGACTACTGCATCTAGCAGCGTCTGTACACCTTTGTTTTTAAAAGCAGTACCAGCCAGAACCGGAATCACTTCGATATTCATCACAGCCTGACGAATACATTTCTTCAGCGCTGCCTCATCGATCTCTTCACCTTCAAGATACGCCATCATCAATTCTTCATCATGCACAAGAACCGCATCCAGAAGCTGCTCACGCAAAACAGTAGCTTCATCAAGCAGATCAGCCGGAATATCGACTACGTCGTACATTGCGCCCATTGCTTCGTCATGCCAGACGATTGCTTTCATAGACACGAGATCAACTACGCCCTGAAAGTTCTCCTCAGAACCGATTGGCAGATTCAAAGCGATTGCATTATGACCCAAACGCTCACGAATTTCAGACACCACATTGAAGAAATCAGCGCCTGTACGATCCATTTTGTTAACAAATGCGATACGTGGTACTTTGTATTTGTCTGCCTGCCGCCAAACAGTTTCTGACTGTGGCTGAACACCACCCACAGCACAAAACACACCTACGGCACCATCAAGAACACGCAGAGAACGCTCAACTTCAATCGTGAAGTCCACGTGGCCAGGTGTATCAATAATATTAATCTGATGATCTTTCCATTCACAGGTTGTTGCAGCAGAGGTGATTGTAATTCCACGCTCCTGTTCCTGAACCATCCAGTCCATCGTGGCAGCGCCATCATGAACTTCACCAATCTTATGCGATACGCCGGTATAGAAAAGAATACGCTCAGTAGTCGTTGTTTTACCTGCGTCAATATGAGCCATAATGCCAATATTGCGATAACGCTCCAATGCTGTTTTTCTAGCCACGATCAGCTTCTCCTATACCCGTATCTGTTTAGAACAAAAATTAAAACTAAAAAAAACTTAAACTTACCAGCGGAAGTGTGAAAACGCCTTATTTGCTTCAGCCATACGATGCGTATCTTCACGCTTCTTGAATGCGTTTCCACGATCATTCAACGCATCAACTATTTCATTACCCAGACGCTCAGCCATCGTATGCTCAGAACGAGCACGCGAATACTCAACCAACCAGCGAACTGCCAACGATGCCTGACGACGATCAGACACTTCCATAGGCACCTGATACGTAGCACCACCCACACGACGAGATTTCACTTCAACCGCAGGCTTTACAGCCTCCAGAGCACGATGCAATGCAGCCAAAGGCTGTTCACCCGTCTTTTGAGCAGCGATATCCATGGCGCCATATACAATAGCTTCAGCCGTGGCTTTTTTGCCGCCCAACATAATTTTATTTACAACCGTTGAAACCTGATTGTCACCAAACTTCGCATCCGGAATAATCGGACGTCGTGGTGCAGGACCTTTACGTGGCATAACTTACTCTCCTCGCCTTACTTAGGACGCTTCGCGCCATATTTAGAACGCGCTTGTTTACGATCTTGTACTCCAGTCGTATCGAGCACGCCACGCAGGATGTGGTAGCGGACACCTGGCAAGTCCTTTACACGACCGCCTCGAATCAACACAACACTATGCTCTTGCAACTTATGACCTTCACCCGGGATGTATGCAGTCACTTCCTGGCCATTGGTAAGACGCACACGAGCGACCTTACGCAACGCTGAGTTAGGCTTCTTCGGCGTAGTTGTATAAACACGCGTGCAAACCCCACGGCGCTGAGGACAAGCATCCAAAGCCGGAACTTTGTTAATCTTGCGCTTATCTTTACGCGGATTGCGAATCAATTGATTAATTGTTGGCATTATTACCTCGTCTCACCAATACTCCCCTTTCTACTAAGGCCGTAGCCCCTGTGAAGGGCCGCGAAACATAGTGATGATACAAGCCCATGTCAACACCCCCCGATGAATTTCCTGACACCTCTTATACAGAGTTCTATATAGTTATGTTATACAGTGATTTTCCCGGCCAATCATGCGGTATTTTGCAAGCTACACCGCGTCTTCCGTTAAAACATCTAGACGAAATCATCTCTGATCGGAATCATTGCCTCTATGGCACTCATTCATTCACATAACTTTTTAAAGCCTGTCAGCTTTGTCTTTCACCATTATCTATCTATGCAACTTGTTTTACCGCTTTATAATTCGAGCAACGCTTATTTATCCAAGGTGAGCAATCATGCCTAATCTCATTCAGCTTGCGAGATCCAATAAATCGCTAACACTTATCCTGCTGATAGCTTTAATTTCTGCAATCATCGGCCTGATTATCTCACAGCAACAACGAAACCCGCCTGTTCCTGAATACCTGAACACCATCGGAGGAAACTTCACTGTTATTTCAGCCGACGGTAATGTTTCATTGTCAGATTTTGCCAATGATATCGTTCTTATTTATTTTGGCTACGCACATTGTCCCGATGTCTGTCCAATGGCACTGACGCAAATTGGTAATGCTATGCATTCACTACCCGAATCACTACAGAAACATATGCATGGCATATTCATTTCACTTGATCCCCGGCGCGACACGCCCGTTTCTCTTTCAGATTACGCCCACTTTTTTGGCCCGAACATAATTGGCACTACCGCCGATGCGGACACCTTGAGTCAAATTGCTTATAGCTGGCGTGTTGATTATGCTGTGCCTGACGCAGCAGCTGACAGTCATTACACTGTTGAACACAGTAACTTCATTTACCTTGTGAACAAACAGGGACGTGTTGTGTCATTATTTGACGAACGCACTCAGGCCAAAGAGATTGCGGATGCGATGGCGTTATGGTTCAACACTAATGAATGAACATATGACTACCCAACCTATCATGGAGAGATAATGCATAAACACATTGGTATATTTTCATCTGTTTGTTGTTTGACATTAACCGTTTTCAGTTTCGATTGTGCAGCCGAAGGGCTAACGGTAAAAAATGGCTGGGTTCGTATGCCCCCGCCAGTCAGCGACAGTGCTGCCGCATATCTTGAGCTACATAATGAAACATCTGCCGATGTATATTTAACGGCCATCACCAGCGACGATGCCGATATGGTTATGTTACATCAAACTCAACATGATCAACATTTGACGTCAATGGTTGAAATCAGCAATATGTTGATCCCGGCTAACAGCGACGTAAATCTGCTGCCGGGAAAACACCACATCATGCTTTCCGGCCTGCACAGAACATTCAGCGCCAACGAGCAAATTTTCATTCAATTGCATTTTTCTGACGGCTCAACACAACAAGCGATGCTCGAAGTTCGCGATCCCAGAATCCAGACATCGGTCGATGATTCCGGCACGCTGAAAGTGCGCGATGTCACCTCAACGCTGCCTGCCATGCATGATCACATGCAACATATGCATATGGGAGATTCTCGTTGAGCGGACTCTTCGCAAGACTAAAACACGGACTTTCACGCAGTCGCCAGAGTTTATCCCAACTCATCCCCGCCATTGACCGTCAAACACTCAGCGATCAGGAATGGGTAGACGTTGAAGACGCCCTGATTATGGCGGATTGCGGCGCAGCACTATCCGCATCCATCGTTCAACAAAGCCGGAAAAGCCGCTCGCAGCCTTTAGAGGCTTTACGCCAGGTCATGCGACATGAACTGGCACGTCATGACACTTCCCCCTCAGCTGACAAACACTCTCCCTTTGTATTGCTTGTCATCGGCGTGAATGGAACAGGTAAAACCACCACCATCGGTAAGCTTGCAACCATGTACAGAAAACAAGGGAAGTCCGTTTTAGTCGGTGCCTGTGACACCTTTCGTGCCGCTGCGGTTGAGCAACTCGCCGTTTGGGTTGATCGAGCTGGCGCTGATATGGTGCGCCAACAGGAAGGAGCAGACCCTGCAGCTGTTGCCTTTGATACGGTTCAACGTGGACTTTCCAAGAAATATGACATCATTATCATTGATACTGCCGGGCGCGTTCAAACCGATACCGGACTGATGAATGAACTGGCCAAGGTCAGTCGGGTTATCAGCAAAGCACTCCCTGATGCACCACATCAGGTATGGCAGGTTCTCGATGGTGGAACAGGTCAGAATGCCATTGCACAGGTAGAAAAATTTCGCGACACCGCAGGCACAACCGGCCTGATCATCACCAAACTCGATGGCACAGCCAAGGGCGGCATTGTTCTCCAGTTATTTAATACTTTTCACCTGCCGGTGCAGTATGTTGGCGTCGGCGAAGCCCTTGAAGACCTGATGCCTTTTGAACCGCATGACTTTATCGACAGCCTTTTGCCTGAATCTTTGAAGAACCCGGAAGCACAGCGTGTATAAGCAGCTCCTCATTGGCCTGGAAAGCACAAAGCTCACTGAAACCGAACGCCGACGTTTATCCCAGCATCCTCCTAAAGGGGTCATTCTGTTTGCCCGGAATATTGCCAGTCAGCAACAGGTCACGAATCTCTTAAAAGAAGTCCGCCATTGCACTGGAGAGGCCACCTGGGCTGCCATTGATGAAGAAGGTGGTCGCGTCAACCGCATACCCTGGCCACCATTTAATCAACGACATCAAGCTGCTTTTTTTGGCGCTCAATTTCCCGAGTTCACAGAAAAGGTTCTCGATTCTATCTATGCCGATGCTCAACTAACCGGCGAAGCTCTGGCTGAGATGGGTTTTACGCATAATTGTGCCCCCGTGCTTGATGTGTTTCATCCGTCAGGCCACAACATCATCGGCGAGAGATCTTTCTCAAATGAGCCGGAAATCGTCGTCGCCTGTGGTGCAGCCTGCTTACGCGGCCTCAAAGCAGCTGGAATTGACGGTGTCGGCAAACATTTTCCCGGGCACGGACGGGCCAATGCAGACTCACATCTGGAACTACCTACCGTTGAAGCCGATATCGACACACTGACGCAAGAAGCTTACGTATTTTCACCTCGACAACTGCCCGAATTATCGCACATCATGACCGCTCATGTACGCTATCCGGCTATCAGCCATGAAATCACAACATTTTCCCCACTTTGGCTTAATAAAATTCTTCGTAGCGAGATGGGCTTCAGAGGACTCATCTGGAGTGATGATTTATGCATGAAAGGAACGGGTGAAAATTCTTTTTCCGCCGCACTCAAAGCCCATCAGGCCGGCTGTAACATCTTACTGATATGTGAGCCTAAGGGTGTAATGGATTTCTATGAGACTTGCGGCTTTTAGTCATCCGGGTTAATTACAACGTCAGTAGCCCAACCGCCTCCAAGGGCCTTATACAACTGGGCAAGACCGGTGAGAATCCGTGTTTCACTACTGATTATATCATTTTGCGTCGTAATCAAGGCCCGTTCCGCATCAAGAATCACCATAAAACCTTCCTCACCAGCTTCATAACGAAGTCGAGCGATTGTAAACGCTTTCTTCCTTGTTACTTCGGCGCTCTGTAAAAGCTTCAATGTTTGCCACTCTTTTGCATAACGCATCAGTGAAGCCTCTCCATCTTCCAGCGCCAGCAACACACTGCGTTCATAATTCGACAGAGCTGCCTTAGCCTCTGCTTCAGCCACATCCACACCTGCTGTCAGTGCACCACCGGAAAACACCGGCCATCCCAGCGCCCCACCGATGGTACGGGTGAGGGTAGCCGGGGAGAATAGATCACTGAATACACGCGCACTGGTGCCGATAGCCCCTGTCAGTGAAAAACTTGGAAACAAATCAGCCTTGGCGATGCCTATTCCAGCCGTGGCTACGGCCAGCTCACGCTCGGCCTGTTGCACATCTGGTCGTCGCTTCAAAATATCCGAGCGTAGACCAACAGGCACCATATCGCCCGGCATCGGCAATACCTGCATCTGCTGCAAGGATTCCAGATAGAATTCCGGGGATTTCCCCGTCAGTACTGAAATCCGGTAAATACGCGCATTAATTTCCGCTTCCAGATTGGGCAATCTTGCTTCATAAGTTTCACGCTCACCACTGGCTTGCATCAGATCCAGCTCTGTCGTCACCCCCAAATCGGACTGGATGCGGGCAATACCCTCGACTTCGCGTAGTAATCCAATATTACGCCGGGTCATAACCACCTGACGCTGCAATCCTCTCGCCTCAAAATAGTTACTTGCCAACTCGGCAACCACCGACAACATCACCCCTTGCCTTTCGGCTTCACCAGCCTGAATGCCTGCATCAGCCGATTCAATTGTGCGACGGGTACGGCCAAATAAATCAGCTTCCCAACTGGCATCAAGTGACGCACTGAAAGTATTACGTGTTCCTGTATTTGCACCAAAGCCGGTTTGCCGACTGAAACGACTGCGGCTGCCACTGCCTTTGGCATCGACTTGCGGGTAATAACCTGCACCGGCCTGGCGCCGCAATGCCTTTGCCCGCTCAATATTGGCCAGTGCCACTGCCAGAGAATAATTGTGCTGCATCGCCTCATCCACCAGCTCTGTCAGCAACGGATCATCCAACTGATGCCACCAGATACCTGTATCGACGGCATGAGCATGATGATCTGCAATAGCCTCACCTTGCCACTGATCGTTCACGTGTGTCTCAGGCCGCTGATAATCCGGCCCAAGCGCGCAGCCAGTCAACCCCATCAGCAGCAACGTGACAGTAAGACGGACGCTTTGCTTAAAAAAATCTCTCACACTTTCTCCTCATGCGCTTGCAACTGTGAATCAAGTTTTCGCCCTGTTTCTTTAGGCGAAGCCGTATGCCCAGCCCATAAACGATACATAACCGGCACCATAAACAGGGTAAAAAATGTTGCGACCAACACGCCGGATAAAATCACGGTACCGATCACCAGACGAGTCTCAGCCCCGGCGCCGGACGAAAAGATCAGAGGCAAAGAACCGATGGCAGTCGTTAATGCTGTCATCACAATTGGACGCAGGCGTTTCCCGGTGGCGTTAAGAATTGCTTCGTGGAATTCATGCCCTTCATCGCGCAACTGGTTGATAAATTCAACAATCAGAATGCCATTCTTAGCTGCAATGCCGATCAAAATTATCAGCCCAATCTGACTGTAGATATTCAGACTCATACCAACCAGCCACAGTGCTGACAGCGCTCCTGTGATAGCTAACGGCACCGTCAGCATGATAATCAGTGGATGTATAAAGCTCTCGAACTGCGCAGCTAACACCAGAAAAGTGACCACCAGCGCCAACGCAAACACCAGATACATCGAGGAACCGCTATCAATAAAATCCTGTGAAGGTCCTTTATAATCAATCGAAGCACCCGGTGGCAGTTCACTACGCACCAATCCTTCCAGATAACTGAGCGCTGCCCCCAGCGAATAGCCCTCTTCCAGATTAGCTTCGAGCGTGATAGCCCGCTGACGATTATAACGATTCAGCGTTTTACTATCGGCGAATTCGTGCATGTCGATCAGGTTGGATAATGGAATCAGCTGGCCTGTGCGCGCTGAACGCACATAGGTGTTGGCAATATCGGACGGACTCTGCTTCAATGATTTTTCACTTTCCAGAATGACGTCATATTCTTTTCCGCGATCCATAAACGAGGTTACGATGCGGCTGCCCATCAGGGTTTCAAGCGTATGATTAATCTCAGTCACCGACACACCCAAGGCATCCGCACGGTCACGTTTGACTGTCAGACCAATCTGCGGTTTGCTTTCATCGTAATCATGATCCAGACCTAGCAGCTTTTTATTTTCACCGGCCATTTCCATCATGATATCCCGCCAATTGGCAAGTTCGGCATAAGAAGGTCCGCCCAGCACAAACTGAACAGGCTTAACTTCACCACCACCAAAAGCCTGCCGTACAACCGGAAAAATTCGTACACCGGGGATATCTGCCGTCAGCTTGCGCACCTGAGCAACATAATAATCAATGGGTTTACGGCCTGTGCTCCAATCACTGAGAACCACAATGCCACGTGCATTACTGAAATCTGAACTGTTACCGAAACTGCCCGGCGCACGCATCAACAGGCGCTGAAACTCCCCACTGTCCACAAACGGCATCAACCGCCGCTCCACCTCATCCATATTGTCCCGAATATAGTTGTACGATACGCCTTCCGGCCCCTTGATCATGATATAAAATACACCACGATCCTCTTTAGGTGAATATTCCTGCGGGATCTGCTTCACTAAAAACACAGCTGCGACCATCATCAGTACAAGCACCAGCAAAGTTATCCACGCATGCTTCAGCACAAGCTCAAGCACCGATAAATATCGTTGACGCAATCGATCAAAACCATGATCCATGCTGCGCGTAAATGCGGATGTTTGACTCTGGGATTTCATCAGCTTGGAAGCCAGCATCGGCGCCAGTGTAAGCGCTGCAAATGAAGAAAAGATCACAGCCGACGCAATCGCCACGGCAAATTCAGAAAAAAGTCGACCGGTATCACCCTGCATAAACGTAATCGGTACAAATACCGACACGAGTACCGCTGTTGTGGCCAGCACCGCAAAGCCGACCTGTCTTGTACCACGATATGCCGCCACCATTTTCGGTTCACCCAATTCGATACGTCGGTGAATATTTTCAATCACCACAATGGCATCATCCACCACCAGCCCGATGGCCAGCACCAGCGCCAGCAAGGTCAGTAAGTTAATGGTGTAACCGAACACCGCCAGCACGACAAACGTTCCAATCAGAGAAACCGGCACCGTCACCGCTGGCACCAGCATGGCTCGCCAACTACCGAGAAACAGAAAAATGACCAGCACCACAAGTAAAATAGCAATGAGTAATGTCTTGAACACTTCATCAATGGCGTTATCAATAAACACACTGGAGTCATAGCTTTGTGCCAAATGCATATTGGGCGGCAGAATATCGTTGACTCGTGCCATTTCCTGCTTGGCGAGCTTGGCTACCTCCAGCAGGTTACCTTTGGATTGTTTAACGATACCGATACCCACCATCGGCGCGCCATTGCCACGTAGCGTGCTACGTTTTTCAACAGCAGCGATTTCGATGCGCGCCACATCACCCAAACGCACCAGATAATCGTCCACCCCCTGCTTCAGCACCAGGGCACGAAAGTCGTCAGTGTTTCGATAATTACGCAACATGCGTACCGTAAAATCACGATTCTTTGATTCAAGCATACCCGCAGGCAGCTCGACATTCTCACTGCGTAACGCCTTTTCCACATCGCTGATGGTCAGATCAAATGCTGTCAGTTTGTTACGATCCAGCCAGATACGTAGAGATTGTTCTTCACCACCGCCAACGCGTGCTCGGGCAACCCCGTCGAGTGATGAAAAGCGATCCACCACATAGCGCTTGGCGTAGTCGGTTATTTCCATCATCGACATACCTTCACCGGTCAGGTTCAGCCACATAATAACCTGCTCATCGGCATCGCTCTTACGTGTTTCCGGTGGTTCAGCCCCATCCGGGAGATTGTTTAAAATACGCGAAACCCGATCACGGATATCGTTAGCTGCCGCGTCGATATCTCTATCGATATTAAAACGAATGGTAATATTGGAGCGCCCGTCAATGCTTTGTGATGTGATGGAGCGAATACCTTCAACGCCGGCGATCCGATCTTCAATCACTTCGGTGATACGTGATTCTACCACGCTGGCTGAAGCTCCCTGATAATTGGTCACCACTGAAACTACCGGTGGATCAATATCGGGGTATTCGCGCAAGGGAAGATTAAAAAATGAAAGAATGCCAAACACCACGAGCAACAGGTTCAGCACCAGTGCCAGTACGGGGCGGCGTACGCTTGTATCAGAAATCCACATATCTTATACCTGAAACCAATGCTTCGTCGTGGACATGGCTACTGCTGACCGGCTTGCTGTGAAAACTGATTACCCTGAATATGATCCCAAACCTCTATGATCTGCAGTTTCGCACCCGGCTTGGTAAATCCCATACCACGAACCACCACACGCTCACCCGCCGACAAGCCTTTGATGATTTCCACCATGCCATACTGTCGTGTTCCGATCGTAACAGGCCTGATTTCCGCTTTATCTTGTGCATCAGCCAGCGTCAGATAATGGCGCTGCTGTTTTTGCGTGATACATTCCTCAGGGACCATTAACGCTTGCCGTTCATTGGCCAGCAAAACAACCCGCATCAGCATCCCCGGAATCAGGGCTCCGTCGTCATTATTGATCAGTGCTCGCAACAAAATAGAACGTGTTAACGGATCAATACGTGAATCCGTGGCGCTGACCGTTCCGATAAATACCCGCTCGGTGAGCGCATCGGCCTGCGCCTCAATGCGCTCACCGACAGCCAGTCCTTGCATCATGGTTGACGGAATACTGAAATCGAGCTTGATCGGATTCACCATATCCAGCGTTGCAATGACCTGCCCCGGCTGAAGCAGTGCACCGGGACTGATACGACGGATGCCTATTTTTCCGGCAAATGGCGCTTTCAGGGTAAGCTCGCCAACGCGGGCTCTGATCTGTTGTATGTCACTGGCGGTAACAGCTGCCAGAGTTTTGCGCTCATCCAGGTCACGTGTGGCGGCAGCTTTGTGTGCCAACAGCTTTTGCAGTCGATTGATCTCACGCGCATGTTCGGCCAGCTGCACTTCGGCGGCCTTAAGCTGTGCCTCCTCCTCATCCTGATCCAGTCTGACCAGCACATCACCCTGCTCCACCTGCTGACCATCGGTGAACAAAATTTCCTCGATTCGCCCGGCCAGCTTGGAAGTGATGGTTATTGACTCATTGGCCTGCGCCGTGCCCAGAGATTCCACCCGATCACTGATTTGAAGCGGCTGAACATTGAGTACCACGACTGTTTTTTCGCTTGCTTGTTTGGTTGGCTGTTGTTGGCTGTCACACGCTGAAAAAGATAGCGCCAACAGACTGAGCAGCAATAATGATAAGCATTGATTTAAATTTTTCATGGCAAGAGTTATCGCATATTTTCCAACCGTATGCAAAGCAAATTCGCTGACTTCAAGTGCATAATAGATGTCATGGATGTGTCATACCACTGTCACGTTGATGACACATAACAACCCCATCATTCCACCATCGAAAATTAATGGGAGGTTGGTATGAGCCTACACCGAGATATGCTTAGCAGAGAAAATCTGAATCGACTGGATATGTTACAGTGGGTAAGTGAACGGAATCATCACATTCCGGTCACAGAACTGGCATTTATGCTGGATATTACTGAAGATACATTTATTAATGATATGTTACTTGCTACCTGTGCTCACGATGATGATTGATTTGTACCGATTTGTACCGCGCAAGTAAAACCGATCAGGCAGCTTGAGGCGCACCTTCTGTCACACGCTTTGGCGTTAGCGCTTCACCTGCCAGTGTCTCGATGCGCCATGCGCTTTCATCATTTAACAAGGCTGTCACGAGGCGATGATTCATTTCGTGGCCGGTTTTAGCACCTTCAAAGGCACCAACGATAGGTAGTCCGGCCAACGATAAATCACCCAGCGTATCCAGAATCTTGTGGCGTACACATTCATCTTCATAACGAAGGCCACCTTCATTCACGATACGATATTGATCCAGCACAATGGCATTTTCCAACGAACCGCCCAATGCCAAGCCTGCCTTTTGTAAGGCTTCAATTTCATGCAAAAAACCAAAGGTACGGGCCCGGCTGATTTCACGGGTATATGCCTGACGTGAAAAATCGATACTCACTTCCCGGTCACGCAGCAGCGGATGATCATAATCCAGATGATATGACACCTTAAAACCACTTGCCGGATACAGGGCACAGTATTTATCACCGTCCTGAACACTGACTTTTTTCAGCACTTTCAATACTTTTTTCGCTACAGATTGTTCACGAATGCCTGCACATTGAATCAAAAAGACAAACGGTGCAGCCGAACCATCCATCACCGGAACTTCTGGGCCATCTACTTCAATGTATGCATTATCGATACCCATGCCTGACAAGGCAGAGAGCAAATGCTCAACGGTAGAAATACTGGCATTCTCACGTCCAATGGTTGTACACAAACGTGTATCAACAACATAAGAGGCCCTGGCGGGGATATCAATTTTCATATCAGAGCGACAAAAAGTGATGCCGGAATCTTCAACTGCAGGATGCAAAACCAACTGGATTTTTTTACCCGTGTGCAAACCAATGCCACTGCAGCGAATTGAATGATCCAATGTGCGTTGTGCAATCATAAATTTCTACCCCTATATCCCCAATGGCTACAATCTAACTGAAATGATCACCATCATGCAAACACTAAGAACGTCATCTGTTCTCAGCAAGATAATTAGCAACGATCCGATGTATGTGACTCGAAGCACATTGTTTTTGATGATAATAACACTTGGTAACAGCTTATCGTAGCAAATCGAACCGGCACAGAAGCACCATTGCTTCTGCCTCCGGTCAAAGAATTATCATCAATCAGCCTGACGACGAATCCATGTTGGAATGGATAACTGCTCTTCATCATATGCCGTAGCATTCACAGCTTTTTCCGCAGTCCGAGCGACTGTCGGGGTGTCATAACCGGAATAATCCGTCGTAAAAATCTGCGGTGACACCGGAGCTCCGAACTTCTGGAACGGTAACTTAGAAGCCGCTGCATCTTTCGATGAGGCCAACTTTGGCGCCGGTGTTTGATTCAAACCGGTTGCCACAACTGTAACCCGCATTTCATCACCCATACTATCGTCGTTCACCCAACCGAAAATGATATTCGCATCTTCATCTGCCATATTCTCGATAATTGACACAGCCTCAGTGACTTCATGCAAGGTCATATCAGAAGAACCTGTCACGTTGACCAGAATACCGCGCGCCCCATGAATATCGACATCCTCAAGCAGCGGCGATGAAATAGCTTGCTCTGCCGCTTCAATAGCGCGGTTTTCTCCGCGCATGCTACCGGAGCCCATCATTGCCATGCCCCGATTTTCGCTCATCACCGATTTCACATCGGCGAAATCCACATTGATATAGCCGGAATTTGCAATCAAATCCGAGATACCTTTAACGGCTTGTAACAGCACATCATCAGCTTTACGGAATGCATCCATTAACGCTGTATTCTTACCCACAGCTGCAATCAGCTTCTGGTTAGGAATCGTAATCAGAGTATCCACATGTTTACGTAATTCTTCAATTCCGGCCTCAGCCTGACGCATGCGTCGTTTACCTTCGAAACCGAATGGTTTGGTGACAACCGCGACTGTAAGAATATCCATTTCCCTGGCTACTTCGGCGATAACCGGTGCTGCACCGGTTCCGGTTCCACCGCCCATACCGGCCGTAATGAAAGCCATATCAGCACCTTGCAACAATTCCCGGATTCTGTCTTTTTCAGAGGCAGCGGCTTCACGACCAATATTCGGATCAGCTCCGGCTCCCAAGCCTCGTGTATATTCCGCACCAAGATGCAAGCGTGTTGTTGCTTTACTTTTTTCAATGGCCTGAGCATCGGTATTGGCGACGATAAATTCCACACCGGCAAGATTCTGCGCGATCATGTTATTCAGCGCATTACCTCCACCTCCACCAACACCAATCACTTTGATATTCGCGGACAGGCCACTTGTATCATCCAATTCGTATAAAAAACTCATTTCTTCCTCCTGCTAGTTAGTGTTATGTTTTTAATGTAAGGGTTATTCGGCACTGTTTCATTCATGGCGCATCTCCGAACCATCGCCGCATGCGATTCCACAAGCCGTTTTTTTTCATTTTTTTTCGTTGTGAGTTCGGCTGGTGTCGATATCGCTGACCATAAAGTAACAATCCGACACTGGTCGCGTATACCGGGCTGGATACAACGTCGGCCAGGCCGCCAACATCCTTTGCACGGCCAATCCGCACCGGTAAACCATCAAATGTTTCTTCAGCCAATTCGATCATGCCATGTAGCAATGAGCTGCCTCCGGTCAATACCAGGCCGGCAGCAACCAGTTCCTGATAGCCGGAACGCTGCAACTCGCCTTTGACCAGCTCAAACAACTCCTGAACTCTCGGCTCCAGTATTTGTGCCATAATTTGTCTCGGCATCGGCCTTGGTGGTCGCCCCCCAACACTGGGCACTTCAACCTGATCTTCTGGGGAAACCATCTCAACCATGCACGAGCCATATTTTTTCTTTAACGTATCAGCTTCACGTGCCGATGTGCGCAAGCCAATCACCAGATCGTTGGTTAAATGATCGCCACCGATTGGAATTACAGCCGTATGACGGATCGCGCCATCTATAAAAATGGCGATATCGGTTGTACCGCCACCAATATCAATGAGAATCACACCAATATCTTTTTCATCCTGACTCAACACCGCTTCACTCGATGCTACTTGCTCAAGCACCATGTCGGTCACATCAAGATCACATCGGTTGCAGCATTTGATAATGTTCTGAGCTGAAGAAACCGCACCGGTAATCATATGCACTCGCGCTTCCAGCCGTACCCCGCTCATACCCACCGGCTCGCGAATACCATCCTGCTGATCGATAATGTATTCCTGCGGCAAAATATGCAGCGTCTGCTGATCGGCCGGAATCGCCATCGCACTTGCCGCATCAATCGCGCGTTCAACATCTTCCTTGGTCACTTCACCATTTTTTGTCGCCACCACGCCGTTCGAGTTGTAGCCACGGATATGACTGCCAGCAATACCGACAAAAACAGCATTTATTTCCACACCAGCCATTAACTCGGCTTCTTCTACGGCCAGACGAATGGACTCCACTGTGCTCTCGATATTAACCACAACACCTTTGCGCAATCCACGGGAAGGATGAATGCCGATGCCAATGACATCGATTTTTCCGTCAGGTGAAGTTTCTGCAACAACGCAGGCTATTTTACTGGTTCCAATATCCAGTCCTACGAGCAGATTTTCCTGTTTTGCCATCAGACCAAGCCTCCCTTTTCTGCCGGCCTGAAAAACCAGCGATCTCCCAGACGGGTATTAATCCGCCAATAACGCTGCGACCAGCGTTTAGATTTCAGCAGTTCTGTCACCGCCTCAATGTCATGCCTGGCGCGTAACCCAAAGGGAATACGCCATTGTTGCTGATGTGAAAGATTGATTTTCCACCCTGTTTGTTCATCAAACATCTCGCTGGTAGCGGTATACCACTCAGGCCATTGTTGTTTGATCTGCAACATCAGTTCCGTGCTTTCAATCAGCTTTTCTTTCGACACACGCAAAATCGGCAAATTTGTCGATTCGTTGGCATGCCGCAAACGAAATGGCTGTCCCTTTTCATCCACCAGATAAATAGCACCTTCGCCATTTTGCCATAGTGCCAAACGCTGCCGGGGCTCTGCTGCAATCAGCAAAGTATCAGGCAATCGTCGCTGGATCGTGATTGTCGCAATATCCGGAATACGCTCCAGCAACACGCTCTTCAGGCGATCTGGCTGCGAATGTACAAAATCCAGACTTTCCATTGCTTGCAACTCTGCTTGCAGCTGCCGCTTGATCTCCGGACTGGCCTGAATCTGCCACTTGCTGATCGATGCCAGTCCATTCAACCACCAGCCAGTGCCCAGCGTTACACCGACTGCCAAGATGATTACAGCCAGCCTTTGTGCCGGGTGACTCCATTGCAACCATATTGCGCTTATTTTTCGACCGGGTGTGCGGCGTTGATTGTTGCGTATCATGCCATCACCCCTTTGACATGCTCACAGCGTGCCTGAGACAATATTTTCAGGCACAGCGTGGCAAAATCGATGCCCGAAGCAGCCGCAGCTTTTGGCAACAGACTCGTCTGCGTCATACCCGGAATGGTATTGATTTCAAGCATCACCGGTTCACCACCATCATGCAAAATCATATCTACCCGTGGTGCTCCGCACGCCCCGACGGCCCGAACAGCGGCCTCGGCCTGTTGCATACAATACCTTAATGATTCTGGCGGAATTCGTGCCGGGCAAAAGTATTCGGTAGCGCCGGGCGTGTATTTAGAGGCATAGTCATACACCCCGGATTTCGGCACCACTTCAACCGGAGGCAAGGCTTTTCCCGCCAGCACACTCACGGCCAGCTCCGGACCTTTCAAAGGCATTTCCGCCATCCAGCCCTGCACCGTCGATAGTTTCAGATCATCCCAGTCCTGCTGCGATTTCAGATAATGCAGACCGACACTTGAACCTTCAGCTTCCGGCTTGAGAAAGACCGGATAACGTGAAGGTCCGTTTTCACTCAGCGCTATGGATACAGGTACATTCAGACCAGCCTGTTTTAATACATTCAGCGTTTGAGTTTTATGCATGCACAAAGCCGACGCCAATACACCCGAACCGGTGTAAGGAATCCTCATCATTTCCAGCAAACCCTGAACACAACCGTCTTCGCCGAGCGTACCGTGTAAGGCGATAAATACCGCATCAACATTGGCGTCTTTTATTTGCTGTGGCCAGTCCATTTGCAAATCAATACCGATGGCCTCAATTCCCGCATGCTGCAAGGCTTCCAGCACGGCTGTGCCAGAGCGCAGTGACACTTCACGTTCCGTCGACGTGCCGCCCATCAACACACCCACATGATGAAATGGGATATCAGGTCGATTCATGATAACCTCCCAACACCCTCACTTCCGTCTCTAGCAGAACACCAAATCTTTCAGTCACCTGTTTTTGTGCATGCTTAATCAGCTTTAACACATCTTCTGTCGTCGCTGTATCAAGATTGACGATAAAGTTGGCATGTTGCTCAGAAATCATAGCACGGCCGATTTGCATACCTTTCAGTCCACATGCTTCGATGAGTCTGGCGGCATGATCACCTTGGGGGTTTTTAAATACCGAGCCGCAATTCGGCTGAAACAACGGTTGCGTCGCGGTTCGTTTTGCCCGCATATCGCGGATCTTGTTCCGGATGTCATCCGGCACTGCTGATGCAAGGTTGAACTCACCTTGTACCACCATGGCGCCGACTGGCAGCGTTGTATGCCGGTAGCTTATTTGCAGCTCTGAGCGTGCGATGCTCTGTTGTTGTCCATCGCGATGCACAATCTCGATGCGTTGCAAGGTGTCGGAAACCTGCTGTCCGAATGCTCCCGCATTCATGACGATACCACCGCCCACATCACCGGGAATCGTCGCCATAAACTCCAACCCGCATAAACCGTGATTGGCTGCGTGTTGTGCCAGTTTCGGCATGCGCATGCCACACTGCGCAATCAAGCTGTTGCCTGTAATGCTTAAATGTTGCAATTTACTGAAATCCATAACCAGCGCTTCCAGCCCCACATCCGGCACCAGCGAATTACTACCCCTGCCAATACCGATCACCTTCACTGATAAAGGAATAATCTTCATCGCCTCTGCTATTGCATTCACATCCAGCGGCATAAAAAACCAGCGGACACTGCCGCCCGTTCCCATCGTGGTTCGGCTTGCCAGAGGCTCATACTCCCGGCATTCACCACATGCCTCTAATCGCTGCCACCAACTCACTGTTGACCCCTGAACTCATCGCGCATCTGTGCCGCCAGTGAGCCGATGGAACCGGCCCCCATCAGTAATACAATATGACCTTGCTGCAAGGCCTGCGTGGCAAGTTGTCTGGCATCTTTCAAATCCGCACAAAGTCGCACATCGTGGTGACCACGCTGACGCAATAAATCTGCCATCACATCGGAACTGATGCCGTCAATCGGCGCTTCGCTGGCCGCGTAGATCGGCAGCAACGCCAGGGTGCTGGTTAAGTCGAAGCAGCAGAGAAAATCATCCATCAAATCGCGTGTCCGGGTGAATCGATGCGGCTGGAAAATGGCGCTGATATGCCGGTCCGGCCAGCAGGTATGGGCAGCCGCCAGCGTCGCCAGAATTTCTTTCGGATGATGCGCATAATCATCGACCAGCACAGCATCACCCACTTTTGTGCAATGAAAGCGACGCTGAATACCGGCAAAACTTTCCAGTCCTGCCCGAATGGTTTCGTAACTAAAGCCGATGTCCATCAGCACAGCCATGGCGGCCATGGCATTTTCCGCATTATGCAAACCGGGCATAGGTAAACGCAGCGAAATACTATCGCCGCTGCTGCGCAGGCGAACGGTCATATTTTGCCCGTTACCATCCGGAATTGATTCCACCAGACACAGATCCGCTTGTGGACTTGAGCCGTAGGTCATCACCGGCTTTTGCAAGCCCAGCCGTAAAGCCGCCACATTGGGATGCTCATGATGCAGCACCACACGCCCATAAAAAGGTGTCATCTCCACAAACTGACGAAACGATGCCATCAGATTTTCAAAATTACCGTAATGATCCAGATGTTCGGGGTCTATATTACTCACCACCGTAATCATCGGTGAGAGTCGCAGAAATGAACCATCACTCTCATCTGCTTCTGCCACCAGCCATGGTGAACTTCCAAGACGCGTGTTGGTCCCCGACGCGATCAGTCTGCCGCCAATCACGTAGGTCGGATCTTCACCGGCCACTTCCATGGCGTGAGCAATCATCGACGTGATCGTTGTTTTTCCATGGCTTCCAGCTACAGCGATACCTTGTTTCATGCGCATCAACTCGGCAAGCATTTCGGCCCTTGGAATGACCGGTATATGCTGCATCAGGGCAGCCTGAATCTCAGGGTTATCCTTGCGTACGGCAGAAGTCACGACCACGACACTGGCCCCGGCAATATTTTCTGCCCGATGACCGATCTCGACATCAATCCCCAGACTGTAGAGATGTCTGATATTGGCATTCTCCTCAATATCGCTGCCCTGAACTTTAAACCCCTGATTGTGTAACAGCTCGGCAATGCCACTCATGCCAATGCCGCCAATGCCGGTAAAATGAATGCGTTGAACCCGTGTTTTCACACTGCCACCTCCAGAAACTCTGCCAGTACCTGCATTTGCCGTTGCTCAGCATCCAGCAGGCATGATGTAGCTGCCCATGACTGCATATTCCGGCTCATGGCTTGCTTCTTTTCCGGATCAAACAAAATGCTTTCAATCGCCTCAGCTAATTTTTCTGCTGTTAATTCTGCCTGCTTCCAGAGCAATGCGCCTTGCTGATCGGCAGCAGCCCGGGCATTGAACCATTGATGCTGATCAGCCGCATGTGGCAGCGGCACAAACAATGTTGGTATAGCAGCTACGCCTGCTTCACCCACGCTCATCGCTCCGGCCCGCGCAATAAGAAAATCACCACGCGCATAAAATGCCGGCATATCATGACAAAAGCCGATGATCTCGTGCTCGATAGCCGCTTGCTGGTAGCGCATTCCCACTTCGCTGATACGCACCGCATCATCACCGCAAATGTGAGCCACTGTAAATTCAAGGCCTTTTCCGGCCAGCAATGCGCAAGCCCCTGGTACGGTTTCGTTAAGAAACCGGGCGCCCTGTGAACCACCCAATACCAACAGGCATGGCGGCTGATGCGACTTATAACGCAGCTGATGAATATCATGACGAATAATATTGCCTGTCACGACACGTTTGGATGCGGGCAATGCAGGAGCAGCCTCGGCAAAGCCGAGCATAATCCGACGACAAAAACGCACCAGTTTCCGGTTCACCATACCCGGCACGGCATTTTGTTCATATAAAACCACCGGCACTCGACAAATAATAGCGGCGATCACGCCTGACACACTGGCATAACCACCCACACCCACGAGCACGTCAGGTTTTTCGTCCCGCCAGTCACGGCGAATCTGCATCACTGAACGCGGTAATTCCCAGCATAACACACGCAGCCGTTGCCAGATGCCGAAACCTTGTACGGCATGCATATTGAGCAACAACACACTTTCCTGGCGCTTCGGTAATAACTGTGCTTCCAGTCCGCGTCTGGCACCTATGAAACGAACCCGCAAGTCCGGCCAGCTCTTGCGTGCTGCATCTGCCAATGAAATTGCAGGCATCACATGGCCACCCGTGCCGCCTCCGGCAATGCATAATAAAGGCTTCCTTGGCATCATGTGACCAGCCTTGGCGAGCTATAACTGTTACTCACCGTGCTTTTTGCATGGCGCTGTACCGACAGAATCACGCCCATCAATATGCAGTTACCAAACAGTGCACTACCGCCATATGAAAGAAATGGTATGGGCATACCTTTGGTCGGAATCATACCCATCACAGCGCCCATATTAATCATGAAGCTAAAACCAATCAGCATGATACAGCCGCAAACCAGCAATCGCTGAAAGGCATCTTCGTGGTGATATACCAGATAAAAGCTGCGCCCGATCATCACTGCAAATATTGCAATCAGCGCGGCTGTGCCTGGTAAGCCCAATTCTTCGCCCATCACCGCTGCGATGAAATCGGTGAAACCTTCCGGCAAATAAAACAGCTTCTGCACACCCTGTCCCAATCCCGTTCCTGTTAATCCACCCGAGCCAAATGCAATCATCGACTGCGCCAGTTGATAACCACTACCGAGCGGATCAGCCCATGGGTCAGTAAAACTGAAAAATCGCTTGGCGCGATAAGGTTCGGCAATAATGGCTACCAGAGCCAAAGGCAAAGCCATCAGCGCCATACCGCCCAAATGCCTGAAAGGCACGCCGCCAAGAAACCACAAACCGATACAGGTCAGCGTCAACAACACCGCATTGCCAAAGTCCGGCTGTAGCATCAACAGCATCACAGACACCATCAGAATAATCAGCATCGGCGCCAGACCAGTGGCAAAATGATTCAGCCGTTCTGTGAAACTCGACAGGTAATAGGCCATATACACAACCACCATCGGCTTCAATATTTCTACCGGCTGGAAACTCATGCCAAACAACGAAAACCAGCGCGTAGCGCCATTGATGCGCTGACCCAATAACAACACGCCCAGCATGACCAGAAAAGCCACAACAACCAAAGGCAAGGCCGCCGATTTCCACCAGACCGGATCAACCCGTGATGTTATCCATAACAACACCAGTCCAATCGGAATATACACCAACCAGTGCTGAATAATCTGAAATGGGTCACCATAGCGAATCTCAGCCACACTCAGACTGGCACTACTGACCATAAGCACGCTCAGCAATAGCAATGCGAGCACACAGCTCAGCAAAATGCTATCGGGTTTGGCGCACGCTTTCATGCCGAAGCTCCTTTCAACGCCTGAATTGATTGCAGGAACACCCGGCCCCGATGGGCATAGTTTTCAAACTGATCCATGCTGGCTGCTGCGGGAGATAATAATACCGGTATTTTGCTGCCATGTTTCGATGCTGCCGTGACTGCGGCCTGCATGGTTCCGACCACCTCATATGGTACATTCGCAGATTCTAGTAAAGCCGCAAAACTCTGCGGATCACTGCCGATCACAAATGCTTTTTCCACATGTTGACTGACCGCATGCTTTAATACGGCAAGATCGATGCCTTTACGCAAACCGCCACAAATCCACAACACCCGATCAAATGAATCCAGCGCGGCGATAGCTGCCGCCGGATTGGTTGCTTTGGAATCATCGAACCACTCGTATCCCCTGACTTTACCGAGATTCCGTAAGCGGTGCGGCAGCCCTCTAAATGAAGTGATCGCTTCACAAATGACATCCAGATGAACCCCTTCATCTGAAGCAACCTGCGCTGCTATGGCGACGTTTAAATGCTGATGGCTACCGCGCGCCGGAATATTCGAGCAACTGATATCGACCCGATGTCCCTCGTGGTGCCAGAATAATCCGCAGCCGTCCGGGCCTCTGTAAACACCGGCAGACACTGACTCCTCTTCCACTGAGCCCTGCTTAACAAAGCCGAATCGATGCACTCTGATATCCCGGCTCAACAGTTTCTCAGCCAGATTATCCCAACGCGATTCAGCAGGCAGATATGCGGTGCTGCCTGCCTGCTGATGCTCAAACAACTTCAGTTTAGCATTCAGGTATTCTTCATCTGACAGATGCGCATCCACATGATCGGCCTGAATATTCAGAAATATCGACGTTGCTGCCCGCAGCCCATGGCTTCTTTCCAGCTGAAAACTGGACAGCTCAAGCGCCATGCGTTGCGGCGGTGTTTTTTCATTCAATAAATCCAGCATCGGCCGGCCAATATTACCACCGGTCAGGCAACCTCCAGGCAAAGTTTCCAGCAGTAAGCCTATCATTTCAGTCGTGGTTGTTTTGCCGTTGGTACCGGTCACCGCAATCAGCGAAGCCTGGCTATGTTCGACAAACACATCCAGATCACCAATGACATCCGCACCACGCTGGCGCAATGCAAGCAGCTCAGGGTGCTGCCATGGCACACCGGGACTCACCACGATCCGTTTAAATTGTGCCAGTTCGTCAGCATTCAACGGGCCGATGTGTAATGGGATATCCATACCCTCAGGCAGTGTCGCCTGTCGTTCATCAAAAGCTTCACAGCGTAAGCCATATTCTTTGTAGAACGATGCCACCGAGATGCCCGTTTTACCCATGCCAACAATGGCAATACTGTTGTTTCTCTGATTCATTTTCATCACCTTATCTTCAGCGTGGACAACGCCACCAGCGCCAGAATTAATGATATAATCCAGAACCTCACGATCACTTTCGGTTCAGGCCAACCCTTGAGTTCATAGTGATGGTGGATAGGAGCCATACGAAACACGCGCTTGCCGGTCAGCTTGAAGCTTGCCACCTGCACCATCACCGAAACCGCTTCCAACACAAACAAGCCACCGGCAATGGCCAGCAAAAACTGCTGATGCACCGCACATGCAACAAAGCCCAGAGCACCGCCCAGAGCCAATGCCCCCACATCACCCATAAACACCTGCGCCGGGTAAGTGTTAAACCATAAAAATCCCAGACATGCCCCGACCATGGCACCACAGAAAATTGCCAGCTCACCGGCACCGGGCACATAGGGAATCATCAGGTAATCTGAAAAATGGGAGTGTCCGGTCAGATACACCACCACGGCCAGTGCTGTTGCCACCATAAACGTCGGCGCTACAGCCAGACCATCGAGTCCGTCTGTCAAATTCACCGCATTGGATGAGCCGATTAATACAAACACCACAAACGGGATATACCAGTATCCGAAATGCCATTGCACATTAAAAAACGGCACATCCACTATCGGATCGGTTAATATATACAGTCCGACTGCCGCCATACCACCAAAGACAAATTGCAGCATCAGCTTCCAGCGGCCAGCCAGCCCGTCAGAATTATTGCGGCTTAATTTCAAATGATCATCCAGCCAGCCGATCAACCCGTAGCCCAGTGTTACCAGCAAGGCCAACCAGATAAACAGATTCGTCAGATTAGCCCATAACAATGTCGACACTGTAACACTCAGCAAAATCAGCAGTCCGCCCATTGTAGGCGTTCCCTGTTTTGAAAAGTGTGACTCGGGGCCATCACGCCGAATCGGTTGCCCTTTACCCTGCTGGCTCTTCAGCATGCGGATAAACATCGGCCCGAATACCCAGCAAATCACCAACGCTGTGATCAGAGCATAAACGGTGCGGAATGTAATATATTGGAACAGATTGAATATCGAATACTGATCCGCCAGCGGATAAAGGAAATTATACAGCATCGCATGTCTCCTGTTCGCGCAGAGATTCCAGCAGCAAATCCAGATGCATGCTGCGCGATGCTTTGAGCAAAACCGTTGCTGCTTCGGGCCAGCTCGTTTGTAACCGTGTCATATCAGCCAGTAAGGTTTCGGTATTGGCGTACCAGCAGCATGGCTGCTTCTGCACCGTCAATTTCTGATGCAAATGGCGCATATTTGAACCCACCAGAATCACTTGCTCGACACTTCCCACGTTGAGATTGATATGAGCATCTATCGCATCGTCGCCTAATTCAGCCATATCGCCAATCACAGCGATGCGATAACCATCCAACGCATTCAGCGTATCCAGCGCAGCTTGCATAGACACCGGATTGGCATTGTAACTGTCATCCAGCACAGTCAAATGATCGTACTTTTTGCTTTGCATGCGTCCTTTTACCGGTTGCCAGTCAGCCAGCCATTGAGCCATTTGCGTGATACTTGTATTTTTATTTTGCGGAAAATGCTGCATCAGAACTTTATTTGCGATGGCCATGACAAAAGCCATATTGCTGGCCCAGTGCGGCGCAGGCAGAGCCAACGCTACAGTAGCTTCGTCTAAACCATCATCGAGCTTCAATGTGCAACCGTGCAAAACACCTTTAATCGGTGCATCTGCCATATCTACCGTCGCTGTTTCATCAAGTTTTGCCGCTTTGATGCCGATTGCCGCCAACTGCCCGGTCACACCCTGACCCAGCGCAACCCATCCGTGTGGCGTCAGCGTGTCGAATAATTTCATTTTTTCCTGTGCTACGCCCCGCAAGCCACCCAATCCCTGCGCGTGCGCAGACGTCAGTCCCGTCATCACAGCCACATCCGGTTCAACAATCGCCGCCAGCTTCTCCATCTCGCCACATTCGCTGATACCGCACTCAATCAATGCCACGTCAGCATCCGCTGATACGGCCATCAATGTTTTGGGAACGCCCACCAGATTGTTCAGATTGGCCTGTGTGGCATGCACCTTCAGGCCGGCCCGGCTGAGCACATGGCGTAACATATCTCGCACAGTGGTTTTCCCGTATGAACCGGTAATGGCGATCACAAGTGTAGCGGGAAGGTCTTTACGCCAGGCATGAGCAAGTTGACCCAGTGCCACAAGCGTATCCTCAACAATCAACTGCGGCACATCGAATGGCGTCCACAACGCTGCTCCCTGAGCATCGCCAATCAGTGCCTGCGCCCGGCCTGCAACGGGTTCAGCATGAACATGACCGTCAAATTTCGGTCCGCGCAAAGCCAGGAAGCATTCGCCCTCTGTAAATGATCGTGTATCGGTGGAAATGGATGAGACCACCGCCGGCACACCGTAACGCCAGCTTCCACCCGTCGCCTGCTGCATTTGCTGCCCCGTCAGTTGCATAAGGCCGCTCCGGCATATTTCAAAACTGCTTCGCGTGCAATTGCCGCATCCGACCATGGCACACGCTTTCCCGCTGTTTCCATATAGTTTTCATGACCTTTACCGGCAATCACCAACACATCTTGATCTTGCAGGCTGGCTATCGCTGCATAAATAGCCTGTTTACGGTCTGCCTGCATATGACATACCGAAGATCCCATCGTCATCCCGGCATAGATATCATGCATAATTGTTTCAGCCGCTTCATCACGCGGATTGTCCGACGTCAGCCATATCTCATCGGCCCAGTTGGCTGCCGCAGCACCCATCTGTGGACGCTTGGCTTTATCACGGTTACCGCCACAACCAAACACCAGCTTCAACTGTCCTTGCGTCCATGCCCGGGCCTGTTGCAAACAGCCCTGCAAAGCTTCAGGCGTATGCGCAAAGTCGACATACACATGCTCCGAAACAGCCTGCATACGTCCCGGTGGCGCTGTCATATGATTCAACAGTTGTGGCAATTCAGCCAAAGGCATCTTCCAGTGCAGATGCAAAACAGTTGCTACTGCCGCCAGATTCTGCGCATGAAACTGGCCGCGTGGCACATGTTGGATCAACACTTTATTGGAACCGCGTTGCAGAAGCAGCGCTTCATTTCCCTGCTGCTGCCAATACAACGTATCTTCCTTCATTGCCCCGGTATCGGCAGGCCACTGCTGATAACAGTGAACTTCCGGCATATCTCTGAGGTAATCCATCAGCTGTGGCTGGTCACCGTTAGCGATTAACAGCCCGCCACCGAGCATGGTTTTTTGCATGAACAATGCTTTGCTGGCGGCGTATTGTTCAAAGCTGCCATGATCCTCAATATGATCGTGACCCAGCGTTGTCCAAAGCGCCAGACTAAAGGGTATGCCTGCAATGCGTTGTTGCGCGATACCGTGCGACGACACTTCCCAGACCACGGTCGAAACATGGCTCTGCATTGCTGCTGCCAGAATATCGTGATTCGTTAATAACGATGGCGTCGTATTAGCCAGTTCCTCACATTCATCCGTTGAACGTATCAGCCCTAATGTGCCCACTGACCATGCACCCGGCGTATTGCTTTGCCCGGCAAAACGCTGCAAAGCCTCTCTTAACATCCAGGTCACGCTGGTTTTACCATCTGTGCCGGTGATACCGATGCATTGCACTTTACTTTGGCTGCTTTGATGCCATTGGCGCAACCACGCAGCCAGTTCATTCACATTTTCAAACACCAGCGACGGAACACTGAACGATGTCGTATCGACAAGTGCATCTTTGGTTCCGACCAGTGCCACGGCACCTGCTTCAATCGCCTTCTGACAATAAGCACGCGCCTGACTCGCCGCCCTGGGTAGACAGACAAATACATCCCCAGCTTCAACGTTACGAGAATTATCACGCAAATTGCGCCCATGCAGCAAAGCATCCGACGTGTTAAATCCCAGCTTCTGCAACGGCTGCTGAACGGGTGGGGTTTCGGCATTATTCATTGAGCCACACCTCCACGACTGATCCGGCTGACAACTCTGTGATATCTTTAGGTGACTGTCTGGTTACCCAGCCATGACCATAGGCCTTTAATGCCAGACCGCGTTGCTCGGCAAGTTGATAGGCTTCACGCAATGAAAGTCCATTGAAGCTTGATTCATCATACAGCGCATCGCCTCCGGCAACCTGATAAACGTTCCATTCCGATGGCATATGACGCTGTGGAGGTATACCAAGGTAAGGTAAAGTTGATGCGGCAATTTCCCTAAATACCGGGGCCGCAACTGCGCCGCCATATATCGATGTCTTCGGTTCATCGACCACCACCACAATCACAACTTCCGGATGTTCCACCGGCGCCATACCCGCAAAAACGGCCGTAAAGCTATCTTTTGAATAGCCGCCAGAATGGGCTTTTTGAGCGGTTCCTGTCTTACCGGCAATGCGATAACCATCCGGTACGGCGCGATGTCCGGTACCCTCATCGGAAGTCGCTGCTTCCAGCATTGAAATCACCTTGCGGGATGTCGATTCTTTTATCACGCGCAGTTGTTGTTCATCGCTGTTTTGCTGCGCCACAATATGCGGCTGAACGCTCATGCCGCCATTAGCCAGCACACTGAAGGCGCTTGCCATTTGTAGTGTAGTCACTGCGATACCCTGACCAAAAGCAATATTGGCCGTCTCTACCGACCCCCATCGCTTATCCGAAAGCAGAATACCCGATGACTCTCCACCGATAGAAATTCCGGACTGTTTGCCAAAGCCCAATGTGCCGAGAAATTGATGCAACTGCTCTGCACCCAGCCCCAGCGCCAGTTTAGCGGCACCAATATTGCTTGATCGCTGCAAAATACCGGTCAATGTCAACCAGCCCTCAGGATGATCATCGTGAATCACATAATCCGCCACCCGAAATTCACCGTTTTCGCAATCGATCCGACTGTTTGCATGCCATTTACCCGACTCCAGCGCTGCCGCAATCGTAAATGGTTTCATGGCAGAACCCGGCTCAAAGACATCTGTAATTGCCCGATTACGCCATTGGCCGGGTTTGTGGTGACGAAAATTATTCGGGTTGTAACCCGGCCAACTGGCCATCGCCAGCACTTCGCCGTTATAGGGGTTCATCACAATCACCGAGCCGCCTTTGGCTTCGCTCTTATGCACCCCATTGGCAAGCGCTGTATAAGCAATGCTCTGGATATTGGCATCAATCGTCAGCGCCAGTTCCTGCCCCATTTTTGGCTGTTGCAACCATTTACTACCCGGCAAGGCAAGCCCTCTGGCATCTCGCTGCACAACACGCAGACCTTCAACGCCTTGCAGAAAAGCATCAAAGCTACGCTCAACACCCTCCAGCCCGTGATTGTCCAGACCGACAAAACCAAGAATATGTCCCGTTTCAGGGCCCAGCGGATGAAAACGCTTCCACTCATGCTCAATGCGCACACCCGGAATATTCATTTGCTCAATCGTTTCTGCCTGCGTTGGCGTCATTTGTCGTGCCAGCCATACAAAGCCCTGACGTTGCTTCAACTTGTCAGCCAGACCGGAGGGCGTCTGCTGCAACACTTCAGCAACCTTTGGCAATAATTCAGCCGGAAACTCTTCAGCCAGGGCGCCTACAGACGGCACCTCGATACTCTCTGATAACACCCGATGGTTCCGATCCACAATCGGCCCTCTGGGTGCATTCACACTGTATTGACGGAATTGCTGCCTATCGGCCCTGGCCTTTAAAGCATCGCCCTGTAACCAGTGCAAATCAACAGCACGGATCATCAACAGCGCCAGCCCCAGCACCATGAATGCAGCCACTGTTTCCAGCCGCCGGCGCATGAATGTTTCCTGTAAAAATTTTTGTTGTTTCATGGTCTGACGACCTGCATCGGCAAGGGTGCTTGCATGCCGAGTTTCTTGCGCGCAACCGATTTAAGATTCTCAGGACGTGTCATACTGGAAAGTTCAAGGCGCAGCTTTTGAATATTCTGGCGCGCCGACTCAATATCAGCACGCACCGACTGAATGGTTCGGTTATTTTCAATACGCACATGTGCCAGCCAAACCTGTCCGCCACCCAGAATTGCAGTCAGTGCAATCAGCAGCAGCACAGGCCCATATCGCTGAGCTCCCATCGCTTTTACTTGCACGTCAGTCACTGTGCCACCTCAAGCTTCTCAGCCACACGCAGCAATGCGGAACGGCTGCGCGGATTCACCGTGAGCTCATCATCAGATGCCCGAATCGGTTTTTTATGCAACCAGCGCATAGATGGTTTTTTGCCACACACACAGATTGGAAACTGTGGCGGGCAGGTGCATGGATGCACCATCGCTTCTATCTGATCACGCACACGGCGATCTTCACCAGAGTGAAAAGAAATCACCGCCAGTTTTCCACCCGGCTTTAATGCATCGGCAGCTTGCGCCAATGCCTGTTTAAGTTCGTCGTACTCTGCATTCACCCAAATTCTAAGCGCCTGAAATGTCCGTGTAGCCGGATGCGCCCCGCCATAACGGGCTTGTTTAGGCATCGCATGAAAAATGATGTTTTCCAGAGCTCTGGTATCCGTTAACTCCCCCTTTGCCTCGGCGCTCAGAATCGCCCGGGCTAGCCGATTGGAATAACGCTCATCCCCGTAACTTTTAATTACATTTGCCAGTTCGCGTTCGCCAACATGCTTCAACAATTCGCTCAGTGGCTTGCCTGCTTCAGGGTTCATCCGCATATCAAGCGGGCCAGCCTGCTGAAAAGAAAAACCACGCTGAGCCTGATCCAGCTGCGGAGACGAAACTCCCAGATCAAAGCCAATGCCATCGACGCTCTGCCAGCCCGCATTGATCAAGGCTTCACCCAGACTGGAAAAAGGTAAGTGGAGAATGCGGAAACGCGAATCCTGCATTTCAAGCTCACGGCCTTTTGCCACTGCGTCCGGATCTCGATCCAGCGCCAGCAGACGCCCGGCAGGTGACAGCTTTTCAAGCGCAAGCCTGGCGTGACCGCCACGACCAAACGTAGCGTCCACATACTGACCATCAGGATTATCGACAAAAGAACATACAAACTCAGATGGCAAGACTGGTATGTGTGTGTTTTGGCTCGGGATGGCATCGGCATCCTCCAGCACTTCAGATACCTAGCTCTGCGAGCAACCCTTCGTCAAAAGGTTCATCGAATTGCCCTGTCTCCTTCTGCCACAATTCATGACTCCAGATTTCAAATGTATTGTTATGTCCCGAGAAATGTACTGTTTTTTGAAGCGATGCATGATCACGAAGTGTCGGAGCTAACAACACTCGCCCCTGCTTATCCGGTTCGCATTCAAACGCCGAGCCCACGACCCGTCGCGTAATACGCCGCACAGTACGATTGGTGGAAGGTTGCTGACGTAATTTTTCGAGGAACGCTTCCCATTCCTGAAGGGGATAAGCACGCAGGCAATTGTCAAAAATATCAAGTGTAATCATCATTCGGGCATCGCCATACTGATGACGAAGTACATCACGGAACGGTGCAGGAACGTTCACCCGCCCCTTGATATCCATGTTGTTGGTATGCCCACCAGAAAACATTTGCCCTTAACCTCTACCCAATTACCCACTTTTACCCACAAGTTGGAAATATGTGGCATTTTTCAACCATTGTCAACGCCATCAACATATCAATATCTATAATTACCAACAGCTAAGACATTATGTAATAAATTTTACACTTATTTATCATGGCGTTATAAATCAACTCAAATAAACGACTTTAATGTGAAAAATATCATTGCGGTGGGTAATGGTGGGTATAAAAGCCTACAGCCATCCACACCCCAGACTTGCCAGCATCAACCACGAGCATCATGATTGAATTTTCAACTCCCCACCAACTAACAACAACACGTTGATTTTAAATGAGTATTACATGCAAAATGCCTTCACGTTTATTTCCAGAGCACACCCAGCCAGCGCAGGGCTTATTCACCCTTGTCGATAATGCATGTGCTATGTGTGGGTCATGCTTCCTATGATTTGAGCATGCAAGTTTCTGCGCATCCGGCCAGCAATGAGAAATGTACAGCCAGCGCCATACAAGTATCTGGTGGCGGGCCTGCGGCCAATGCCGCCGTGTGCATCAGCAGACTTGGAGGACGAGCTGCATTCTGCGGCTACCTCGGGCATGACACCTTCGGTGAAATACACCTGCAAGAATTCATCCGTGAAAATGTCGAAGTCCGTTGGATTACCAGAGGTACGGCCGCATCCAACGTGTCGCAGATCCTGGCCAAGCCTGATGGCTCACGCAGCGTCGTCAATTATCGTGAACATGATTTCCTTCCTGCCGAAACGCCCGCCCCTACGCCATCTGACTTCGGCGCCATACTCATCGATGGGCACGAACCACTTCTGTCCTTAGCCATCGCACAGCGAGCTAAACACCTTCAGATTCCGGTGATCTACGATGCCGGATCGCTTCGTTCAGGTTCCGTAGAGCTGCTTCAATATGTCGATTATCTGGTCGCTTCCGAAACCTTTTCCCATCAATATACCCGCCAATATTTCAATCAACTTGCAGGACAGGAAAATGATATACAAGTCGATTACAGCCTGTCTTTGAGCCTTAAAATTTTGTCGGCGTGCTGCCCAAGTGTCATCATCACCACGGGCGAGAACGGTCTTATCTGGCAGCACAACAATCAACAGGGTGTCATGCCTGCATTTCCTGTACAAACCATCGACAGTACCGGTGCCGGGGATGCTTTTCACGCCGCTTTTGCTTACGGCATCACCCTGAAGCTTCCATGGGAAAAACTGCTTCGCTTTGCCTCTGCCGCCGGAGCACTGGCGTGCACCAAACTTGGTGCCAGGCCAGCCATGCCCGACTTGCAGGCACTTCAATCTTTTTTGGCAACATCTGAGCAATGATCAGTAGCCACAAAATACTTGTTCTAGTCAGCGCCTGCCTGCTTGGCGAACATGTGCGATACGATGGCTTACACTGCAAACAGAATCATCCGACATTACTTCGCTGGCTTTCAGAAAACCGGGTGATCGCCATATGCCCTGAAGTCGCCGGAGGTCTGAGCATTCCAAGAGCACCGGCAGAAATCCAACAGAATCGGGTAATCAACATTCAAGGGCATGATGTGACTGATGCCTTCTTCACCGGTGCCGATTTGGCACTGGCCATGTGCCAAAAACACAACATAAAACTTGCCGTACTCAAGGAAGGAAGTCCTTCATGCGGCGTCACCCGTATCAACAATGGAGAATTCAAAGGCGTCAAAATTCAGGGTCAGGGAATCACGACACAGCTGCTGACCCGGCATGGCGTTCGCGTATTCAGCGAACATCAATGGCACGATGCTGATCAATTTTTATTGCATCTGTAGATGGTCATGAAACCCGCTTGCTAAAGCGACACAACAAACAGCTGAGCTTGGCAAAATCCGGACGGTCAAACAATCATGTCCCCGGCACGCTGACAATTATTCCTGCTCTATCACCATTAAATTTCAACACCCCATCGAAACACAATGTAAATTCTTGGTTGTCGTGCCATAGGGATAACTTATCTGCTTCTTAAATATCAAGTCATGAAAGCCCCGTTATCCAAACAGAGAAACAGGTGTAAGATGTTTGTATTTATCCAGATACACAATAACTGACAGACAATAAATCCGCGAAAAAAGGCCCCTCTTACTCTTTGCTGATACATGATAATCAAATTGATAAGTAAAACCGCAGACATCCCGAATTTGATCCAACAAATGTGTAAATGTCAAAGCTGACCCGGACTCATATGCCGCATCGATCCGTGGTCTATATGCAGCGATGCGCATTTTGTTGGAAAAGTCCTGTTGCGATGAAAGTGTCCAATCAACCATAAGCCCGGCACGGTCTACAACCATGGGGACATCGTAGCTGGATAGCTCAAGAAGAAGGCCTCTGAGTACCGGCCATGGATGTAGTGAGGATGAATACATATGAGTCAAGGTAAAATGGAAGGGGAAATGATGTTCATGTTTGCCATTCCATAAAACATGCTGATCGTGGGCATAAAAGCTCCTTTCAAATCTCGTCGGGATACAAGGTATCGCGAGACACGGCAATTACTCCTAAACACCAGACAACTGCTCGACATCCTAATAATGACAAAAAACAGCCAGAGAATGGCTTAGAACAAATTCGCCGTGGGCGAAGGATAAAGCACCTTGCCTTCGCCGGGGATCTTGTTCTTCAGGCGCTCATTGCCCAGCCTGTCCCAGTGCAGCACGTCCATCTTGAACACCAGCGGCAGGCCATCCAGTTCATTCCACAACTGGGTAAAGCGTTGGTCACTCATGGCCGACGCAATCACAGCTAGGTCAATGTCCGAACCATCTTTGAACGCCCCTTTTGCGCGTGAGCCGAAAATCAACACCTGTTCGATTTCCGGATAAGCCGAAAACACCCGGCGCAGGTCGCCGAGGATGCTATCGGACAAACCGAAGGTCAGTTGGTTGCTTGCCATTTTGCGGCCTCGGCGGCCAGTTTGCGGAACAGCGGCAATCCCTGTTGCAGCACATAGTTGTAAACATCGTCGGCCAGCTTCTCGTCATAAGTGTGGCTGGTCAGGTTGCGTTTCTTCTGCGCTTCCGTCCATGCGTTGCCGTCCTGGATCAGTCCAGCTTGCAAAGCCTGCTGCCAGGTTTCGCGCGGCGTGTTGACCAACACCCCCTCTGCCTCCAGCTTCAAGCGCAAGGTTTTCCATGCAAGCTCCCAGCAAAATTCGAAACGCTGAATCACCGAATCGCGGATGAAACTGGAGAAAGGCTGAGCACAAGCCTCGCCCAACCGCTGAACGGCGGTCGACAACTCTTGTTTGCGCTCATTGAATCGTTCGATGTCCATTCAAATCTCCAATGTTGATGTCATTGATTGCAATACCGCACGTAAGTCTCTGAGATGCTGCGGCTTGAAATATATAGCTTAACCTGGTTGCCTGCCAGATCAAGGTGTCGCCAAGCCAGGCTTGATGGTCGAGGCCGATGGGGGTCAGCAGAGCCAGATCGGAGGGCAGTGCGGTGGTGGCATCGAGCCGGGCACCGACTCCGGCTTCGAACACCTCCACCTCAATCGCAGCTTCGGCAAAACAGCGCAGCGCCAACGCCGTCGCCACCTCAAAATAGGAGGCACCAATCTCCAAAGCTGTCGGCACCATCTGGCTCAACTTCTCTGCCAGCAGCTCATCGGCCACCGGCTCTCCGTTGATGCGAATACGCTCGTTGAACTGCGAAATATGCGGCGAAGTAAAAAGTCCCACCCTGTAGCCCAGCGCCTGCAAAGCCGCCGCCACAAAGTTGCTCGTTGACCCTTTGCCGTTGGTGCCCGCCACCCGGATGCGCAGCTTGGGTTGCCCCGCCGGAAAGTGGTGCAGTAACGCCAACATCCGCTCATGGCCGGGGCGATAGTCGCGGTCGGCAGCGGGCTGGCCCAGTGCTTCGAGCCAGCTTTCGGGGGCGGTGGGTTTGGTGGTGGGGGGCAAGGTCGGGGTGAGTTTATCTGCGTTCATTCCATAACCCACTCACCGGATGCCGCAATGTGTTGGCGCATCGCATTCGGGCATACATCGAGTTCCCCCGGCCAAGTAAGGCGGAACCTGCCGGTTTCCAAAACAACGGCCTCGATAACATCCAATTTCATGACCATCTCACTCCAACGGTGCGATTTCAGCCGGTTGCTGATGTTTGGATGTCAGTGCTGCGCGCAAATCGCCAAGATGCTGCTGCGTGAAATATAGCTCAACCTGGTTACCTGCTAGATTTAACGGAATTCTCTGACCATCACATTCCCATATAGCGATCTGAACGGTATCGGGAGTCAAACCACCGTTTTTATACATCGCGGCATGATTGGGGCAGAGTGCCAACTTGTTCTGTTTGTGGTGGGCGTTGATGCCGTCCACGCAATCCACCGCTTCAAAATGAGGCTCGCTATTCAACATCACAGGCTGCGGGGCTTGGCAGAGCTGGCAGAACATTGCTCCTTCTTTATTCGTGTACTGATGTTTAAGGTAGGTTCTCGCGTCACCTTGCGCTCCGCTATAGTCTGGATCAACGGTTCGCTCTCTGGTCTCTTGCGTTTTCTCTGGTGTGTTGCGAGCCTCTTCGGCTATTTTCACCTCACGCCTTTGGGGGGCGGGAGAGGTTTTGTCTGGCAAAGCTGGTTTGGAATTACCCTCTTCTTGCCTGCGTCGTTTGAACTCTTCAAATTCCCGAAACTCATCTGGTGATTGAACTATTGCTTGCGCCCTACGCAATTCTTCTTCGTCCTTGAATCCCAAGGCATCAATGGTTTCGCTGGATACAGGACGCTTCATCCCCAGCTTATCAGCCACCTCCTTGGCGCGAATAGAAGTCGTATCAAATCCATCCGGCAGGTCGGAAAGAAAAAGCTCACTGGGCTTGCGCCACTCTCCATTCCTGTCGGGTAGCCAAGCCCGGTCACGGCATAGATTGCCAACTTCGGTGTATTCGAGATTCTTTGGGGCAGCATCCAATCGTTGGCGATTTGATTCGCTTTGCGTTTCGCCACTGATGATGCGAGGAGCGGATAACATAATGTTCCAGAGGATGCTGGCTCTTTCTGTGTTCCAACTATCAAGTGCTGCTTGCAAACCAATAACCGTCGCGTCGGGCTTGAATCCGTTTAGCCCTTGCTTGTGTTTGCCATAGCAGGAAGATAGTTGTGCTGTGTATTCCGATGGATGCAGATTCTGAGTCAGCACAGTAGCGGGTTTGACCAAGCTAGAGGCAAAACTATTGAGTTCATCATTTACCGACGGGTGAAGAAAATATGCCCCCACACTGTCCAACCCAAGAAACCAACTTTCGTGATCGGCAGTCCTCGCAAATACGTCGGTTGCATCCGCACGCCTCCAAACAATCTTATCAGGATCGTTGCCACTAGCATGAACGCATGCAACCCATGCGGCATTATTCAAGCTGGTTTTAAGCTGTTGTTTCGTGCTGTCGTTACTCTCTGCATAAGCCTTGCGAATCTGGCGTAGATGTTCGCGGTAATTGGTCTCGTCAAATACAGTATTTCGGCCTTTGTATTGTGGAAGAATGGCACGCTCCACAATAGCTGCTGCATCAATCTCCCGGATACCTTCCTTCTCCAAGAATTTTCTCACTCCCTCATTGTCAGCCAGATTGGGATGTATCAGCGGGAATTCCGACAGGTCAAAATAGTCAGCCTTTTTTGGGACAAACCACGCAGGGCGTTTTGCGCTCGTATCGGATGGCACAGCAACATGCTTACCATCAATCAATCTGACCAATGGCGTGCGTTTAATTTCTTGAGAACCATTACTTGCATATATTACAAATCGGATCAGCCATTCAATGGATTGTTGCCCAAAAAAATATGGCATCAATTTCGAGGCAATATCCTGAGGGGTAACTTCAATGCCTTCTTTCAGCGGTTCCAACTCCCATTCGTTTGACCATGAGGAAATTTTCTTGCCTATCAGGTAGGTGTGCAAATTCGCAGCAGACCCGCTTTCTGTAATGGACGAATCGAGCCATGCCAGTTTTTCCTTACCAAACAGCGTGCCAAGCTGCTCCGGCGAAAACAGTTCAACCAACTCCTTACCACGAGCCAGCTTTGCTTTGCTGGCACAGACAAATCCACCGCCGTGCGCAGGCAGCAAACGCTGGGTTTGAAACGCTTCGCGCACCTTGTCGTAAATCGGGCGGAACAGACTGCCTACTGGGAAATCCTGTCCGCGCAACGGCAAGGCGTTGTAGCTCGCCACACTCAGCAGGCCAAGGTCGCGCAACTTTTCTAGACTGGATGCGGTCAATTTAGCCAGCGCCTCAATCATCTGGCGATTGGCTGGGTCATCGCTTTTGATGTTGTCTCTTGCTTTGGTGGTTTTGAACGGAGCCTGAATCAAAAAGCCTAGTTCGGTTTTCTTTTCCGTTGGAAAATAGACAACCAACTCGGTATCACTGGCTCTGGTTACGTCTCCTGCCTTGACCAGATAAGCTGCCTCAACAGTTACGTCATGTGCCTTACCCGCATCCTGAACTGCGCAACATTGCTGGAATATCTGCCACTCTTCGGTGCTTCCAACATGATCCAGCACTTCGACTTTTCTTGCGTCTTCATGCCCCGGAAGTGTTTCCACGCTTCTGATGAAGTGGCCACTCTTTCCGTCTGGAAGAGTCCATTTGATTTCTCCGATATGGCGCAGGAACAGCATGGTGCGAATGCCGAGTTTTTTGATGGCGTTGCCAATCTCTTGTACCGCACTTTTGGCGGGTACATCCGCACGAAATGCCCAAGCTGGTCGTTTGTCTGGTTGATCGAACGGCAAGACAATAAGCGTCTCTGCCTCTGAAATGGAGGCAACCGCATGTGGTTCAACGAAGCGGCAAATTCTGAAATGATCGCCACCGGAGTGAATCTGTGGATAAAAGGTGTAGGCATAGACCGATTTGAAACCGATGCCGAACTTGCCGATCTGGGTAAAGTCACCTGCCTTGGTTCCTTCGCCGATGCCACAAATCCCGCTGACATCGCGTTCAGTGAATGGCGCGCCGTTATGGCGTATCTCAAGACGATCATCATGCAAATGGAAGTGCACATAGCCAGTCGGCCTGTTGTTTGGTCGGCGTGCCAGTGCATCTTCGGCGTTTTGCAGCACCTCGTAGAGAAAGTGAGTGCGGGTCGAATAGATGTCGGCGAAGTAAGAGAGGTGGCGCGTTCCTTCGCCGTACTCTTTGATATTTTTCTGGCGTATCGCCTCGTAGTCCATGGTCATCTCTCTTCCTCCACAACCAGCACCCCAAACGCCACCGCCTCAGCACGAATATCGGCACTCTTCGCGGCAATTTCGAGTTGTGATTTTCGCTTCCGATAATCGGCTTCTATGTTGGTGCGCTCGCCTTCGCGCATCCGAATGATCTTTTCATCCGTGACGCCTTGCAGCTTGTCGGCAATCAGAGCCAAGCGTGCCTTGTGGCTCGCTTCAAGGCTTTGCAACTGGTGCGCTACCCGTTGCTGGTTCTGCTCCTGATGGTTGGCCAGCGCATCACGCCAACGCTGATGATGATTTGCTTCCAGCGCATCGAATGCCTCTTGGTCGGGCAATTGCGCGTCGCGGGCTTCATCTGCCTTGGCCAATAGATCGAAAAGATGTTCTTCGATATGGGCATCAGCAACCACGGCTACCATCTCATTGTCGTTTCGTGCCCCACGCTTGTGCCAGTGGTAGAGGGCAAACGGATAGCAACCTGCCGCAACATCTGCCAAAGCGGGGACTCGGAACAGGCCATAAATTGGGTTGCTGTCTGGTTGATGTCTGGCCGCCGCCTGCACAAGGGGATGGCCAGCGTGCAGCAGTGCGGCGCTGGCATGGTCACAAGCACAATCCTGTTCAAACGTGACCGACAAATGTTGATCGGTTCCTTTGAGCCAGCGCTCCCATTCCAGGGCAACTGCCCCTTCTGCTTTTTGTTGCCGGAACTCATCAAGCAGCGTCATGCGCGCCTCTTTATCGAGGCGGAGGGTTTTGAGCGGCTTTTCTCCCAGAATCGCATCTGGCTTGCCGCAGCGGTGGTTCAGGTAGTGGGCAACCAGCCGATGCAATGAGTTGGGTAACAACCAGTCTCCGGTAGCGGAAGTTGCCATCTCTCCGTTGATGTTCGGCACGCTCAAACCGAACAGTTCGGCCTGCTGCTTCTCCAATGTCTCTTGTTCGTGAATGGCACGCAGTTCGTTGTCGGTCAGTTGTTGCAGGCGGGATTCCCTCTCGGCTGGAGTCAGAGAGAGATTTTCTGATATATCATGAAGTTCCTTGGTAATTTGACCAAGAATCTCTTCGCTGGCACCCAGTGCCGCCTGAAATACGCCGATACGCCATAAACACCGCTCGTAGATTTCGGCATCTATGGTTCCGGGTGTAACCAAATTGTAGATAGCCACGGTTTCGCTCTGTTGACCATAACGATCAATACGGCCAATCCGTTGCTCGATGCGCATCGGGTTCCACGGCAGGTCGTAGTTGACGATGGCATCGCAAAACTGAAAGTCGAGACCTTCACTGCCTACTTCGGTCGAAAGCAGAATATCCAAGGCATGCTCTTCATCTCTGGGCAACGCAAACCGTTGGCGCACCTCCCGCCGCTCATCGTCGGCAACTCCGCCGTGCATCAGTCCGACACGCACCCCGGCAGCTTTCAGATGCTCGGCCAAGTAGAACAACGTATGCCGAAAACTGGTGAAAACCAGTAGCTTATTGTTAGGCAGCGCCTGCTTGTTGCGAACGATGTTGATGAAGGCGTCCAGTTTGGGGTCGGCTTCTTCCAGCGCATTGGCAGCATCAATGAGTTCAAGAATCTGCTGTTGCAACCCGTTGACCGAGGGCAACTGCAAAGGTGGGCCACTGTCAGAATCATCCTCTTCGGCCAGTTCCAGTTCATCGAATTTATTGGCCAACCACTGTTCAAGCATCGGGCGCAGGGCGTGGAGGCAACTGGCCGCTTGACGGCGCAGTGTGCTCAACATGAAACGGATCATCTGCTGCCCGTGTGTGACGGAATAAATGTTCCCAGCCACCCTCAGCAGTTGATCGTGGAGTTGTTGTTGAGAATTGCTGAAAAGAACGGATACCGTCTCTGGCTTGCGGGTGGTGAAGTCGCCGATGTCTCGCCTGCGCGTGCGGTTAATCAGCGCATTGAATGTTGAGAGCGATTCTATCTTGTGCAACAGAGCAATACGTTCACCGGTTGAACATGCCTTATCGCCCAGCGTGTCCAATATCTGTTGAAATTCGGGGGAGCCTGCAATAAAGAAGTCTCCCCAAACCGTTGTTCTGACCTCAAGCAATGCACTTTTGGCCTGCCGCTGCCAATCGGCAGATTGACGACGAATCGCGTTCGCTGCGTTATGGATGAACTGATTCGGCTCGGACATTTGAGCAAAACTTGCTTGGTCAATGACCAGATCGGGGCGTAGCACCGAAAGCAGGGTAAACAGGTCTTGATTGCCCAACTGAATCGGCGTGGCAGTCAGAAAAATCACCGCTTCGGCGTGGTCACAGAAAAAGCGCACAGAGCGATGTGTCCATGTGTCGGCATTTCGGATGTGGTGTGCTTCGTCAACAATGACCAGATCAAAGTGCGGTGGTGGATCAAGGTCGCGCAACCCTTTTTTGCGTTTTCGGCCTGTGCTCTGGCCATCAAGTAACTCACTGTTGAGCAGAGAGAACGGCACGATGGAGCGGGCGTACCGACTCGGCCAAGAGCCGTCTTTATCGGTTTCATCAAGACAATAACGCAATGTTCCACTATCAAGGTGTGCAAACGATTCGCCGAAACGTCTCATCTCGTTCTGCCATTTTTGTTCGGCAACCAAGGCTTTGGGGCAGATAATCAGTACCGCAGCCAGTTCGGAACGAGCTTGTAACTCTTTGATAATCAGCCCTGCTTCAATTGTTTTACCAACTCCTACATCATCGGCAATCAGCAGGCGCGGACGGTCTGCATGAAGCAGTTTGATGACTGGGCGGTACTGGTAGGGAACATGGCGCACCCGTCCGGCATGCAGCGAATAGAGGTTGCCACTGCCGGGAGAGGTGAGCAGAAGCGCGGACAGACGGGCATGAAAATCAGCCAACGGCAATACGGAGCGTTCATCCGGGGAGTGCTCCACAGCTTCCAACTGGCTTTCGTAGTAACGGGAAATTTTATTGTTCTCAAAAACCTGATAGCGACGTTCGGAGTTTGGCGACTCCAGCACCTGCATCACGGGGAATTGGCAGGTGCGGTTGCTTTTCAGGCATAACAATTGGCCGACTACAAAGCGATGGCCAGCCGGAACATTCACGGGCGGGGGCATCGTTGGGGTAGTGGCAACAGATGGGGCGAGAGGCTGCGCAAGCAAAATCAACTGCTGCTGTTTGTATTCAGCAATATTGGCCAAGGTTGAGTGGCTGGCTCCAAGCATGGCGGAGAGACGTTCAAGGGTATCGCAATCACGGTAAACATCCTGCGGCTCTACCGCCGTAATTGTGGCGTGTGCCCAGCGGTTTCGGATGGTCTGCGCCTCTTTCAGCCAGTTGCGCCCCTCTTTTGGCCAGTGATTTTGTTGTGATAATTCATACCAGTTCTGATCGAGAACGCGCAGTAGGGCGGCCAGATCAAGGCAGGAAAAATCATTGATGCGGGATTGTTTGACCCTCTCCTGTTGCTGATAAGTCAAAACAGCAAGAACATGACGTTCCCACCAATCATCCGCCAATAACAACAGATTGGTTTGCAAAATTATTTGCAGTTCCCTGCTGATAACGAGCAACAAGTTGTGCATGGACTCCCCCTTTCAGTCAGGCCAGATTACTCCCGCCAGCATTCAATCTCAGCCCAGATTGTAGGTACTATTGGTTTGATGGTCGAGGCTAGCCAGCTTTCGGGGGCGGTGGGTTTGGTGGTGGGGGCGAGGTCGGGGTGAGATTATCTGCGTTCATTTCAGAGCAACGCCTCTAGCAGCCTGTCGCCAGAGACCAGCTCAAACCGGCATTGGCGATCTTGCGCAGGTCGCACTCCGCCACCGTGGCGCGGGCAATTTGGCGCTTGCTGGCACATTTCAGTTGCAACACTTTCTTGATCTTTCTCACACAATCTCCTTAGTTGGCATCACTTCGGCATAATGGGTGACAACGGCATAATGGGTGACCCGGTTCCGATTCCATCTGAAAAATTAGAGGAAAAAGAGCAAAAAACGGGCAAAAAAAACCGGGGCAGCCTTGACATTTACACATTCGTTGTCTATTTCTAAAAACGCACCATCGGGGTCTATCATTATACCAACTTGAATTCACCAAATAATGATACGATGATAGACTTGACCCATCTTACCAATGAAATCCGTTAAGACGATTGAAATCAAGCCTTGAGCAACATGGCGACATATCATTGTGCTAAACAGCCCTCATCACAACAGCCGACAACCCCCTCTCCTAATCGCGAAACAAGTGGCTGGCTGCCCCCATCGGGGTTGGATAACGTCGAACTACCCACCATGAAGACACCACAAAACTCAGCAGCGTTGCCAGTTCAATCAAATCGGAGGCTTGCGAACCAATCACCTGCAACTGAACGGCCAGCGCCGAAATCAACAGTGAGAACTCACTCATTTGGCCAAGTCTGGCTCCAATCTCGTCGGACATTGCCGAAGTTTCACCCGACCCCTTCAGTAACAATGCAAACAACAAGGGCTTCAGCCAAACCGCTGCCACAGCCAATATAATTGCCGGCAAGAGAACTTGCGCCAGATCCAACGGATTAAAGCCTGCGCCAATTGAAAAGAAGAAAATAATCAGGAAAAAATCTCGTAGCGGTTTCAGACGCTCGGAAATATGTAAAGAGATCGGGCTACTGGCCAAAGCTACTCCGGCCATAAATGCACCAATCTCATAGGAAAGACCCAAAAATGAAGCCAGTTGAGCGGCGCCCAGACAACTTCCAATCGCCAGCAAAAAAAGATATTCCTGTAACACATCATAGCGTTGAAACAATCGAAGAAGCACAAACCTGTTGACCACATACACAATTACACCCATCACCGGCAAGCTGAGCAGACTTGTGATAATGGCGAGAAACACATTGTCACCGGCAAAAGACAGCAGCCCCTGTCCGGTTCCGTGATCGTTACCACCCTGCAGCAACAACAATGCAAGTACCGCGATTACATCCTGAAATAATAAAATACTGATCACGGTGCCGCCCGCTCGCTGGTGATGCAACACTGTCGTGGGCAACAGCTTTAATGCAATGATGGTGCTGGAAAACAAAAAGGCGACACCAATGACCAGTGCTTCTGCTAAAGAAAAACCAAAAAGCCAGGCGATGGTAAAGCCGGTAGAGGTAAAGGCACATGAACTGAGCAACGTCACCTTCATCGTTTCTGAAAACATACGCAGTAATTTTTGCGGTGGAAGATTCATGCCTAAGAGGAACAGCAGAAACACGATACCAATATGCGACAACTCCGCGATCAGCGATGCATCTGCAACCCAACCCAGCACTGCCGGACCACACAATATTCCCAGCGCCACATACACAACCAGCAATGACTGGCGCACAAACAAAGCCAGCGTCGCCAATATTGAAGCGCCGAAGAAGATGAGAAACATGGTAAATAATATCGGATCGTGGCCCATGCTTGAAAATATAGCACAGAGCAAATACGGTGGCTAACTGCGCTCCTTCAGCCAGTTCAGCACCCGGGCAACTGTCGTAAATGAACCCAGCACAAGAATTTTGGCGTCTTTCTTGCCCATCAGTACAGATTCCAGCCCATCGATCACATCTGCATAGCCATGAACCGGATCAGAACGCCGGGAAACCACAATACGCAGGGCCGCTGCCTTAAGCATCGGCAACGCATCATCCAGAGATCTGTCCTCGCGGGTGAAAACAAGAATTGCATCCAGCGGATCAGCCAGCCTTGCTATAGCTGGCATCAGCGCCTCGATGGCATGCATATTGTGACCCGCATCAAGCCAAATGCTTGCATGTTGATAATTCACCTTATGCAAGCGCCCGGGAACCAGAGTATACGCAACTGCATCACTCAGACACTCATCATCGCAATGCACAAGCAACTCGCCACACACATGCTCAGCCGCTGCGAGCGCCAGCGCCGCATTTCCCTTTTGATGCTGCCCCAACATGCGCAGTGGTTGTTCAGCCAGAGCAAGCACAACTTGCAAATCAGCACGTTTCTCTTTCAGCAGACGCATGACATCGGCATTCTGAGGTGCGGAATAACAAGACTTACAGCCGGAAAAGATCCATGACTTTTCATCGGCAATACGAATTAATGTGTCTCCCAGCCAGTTCTGATGATCAAGACCGACTGGTGTAAGAAGAGCCATATCGGCAGGCACCGATGTTGTAGAATCAAAACGCGCTCCGACTCCAGCCTCCAGGATTTCAACATCGACACATGCATCACTGAATGCCTGCAATGCAATAGCCGTTGCTGTTTCAAAATAGGAAGCGCCCATCTCCAGCGCGGTCGGTACCAACAGCTCCAGCAAATGCGCCAACTGTTCATCGGTAATATCCAACCCATGAATACGGATACGCTCATTAAAATGCAGAATATGTGGTGAGGTAAACAGCCCAACCTTCAAACCGGCAGCCTGCAAAGCATTCGCTGTCATGTGAGCGGTCGATCCTTTGCCATTGGTTCCGGCAATGCGAATGCGGTAAGCCGGTTTTTTCAGCTCCAGCCTGCTCAGCAAACGATGCATACGCTCATGGCCGGGCTGATAATCCCGATCAGCCTGCGGCTGATCCAGCATAGCCAGCCAACCTGCTACCGAATCAGGTTTTGGACATGTTATTAAAAGTGATTGTTGGTTGCCTGCCATCAATCAGGCAACCTGCCAGAAGGCTGTCCGAGAATAGGAACCGTCGCGAGGGAAAGCGGGATTGAGTCACTTTTTCCGTTCATGTGAGGCGAATGCTGCTTGCATTTAACGACAATGAACGGGGAAAATGGCCAATATCCGCTTTGCCGCAGTAGGTTCTTCTATTCTCGGACAGGCTCCTAGGCAACCTGACGGTAAGCACGCTGCTGCAAATGATCAAACAGCGTTTTAAAATACTGCCGCTGATCCTTGCGATGAATGATGTCGTCAATCAGGCCGTGATCGCGCAAAAATTCAGGTCGCTGGAAACCTTCGGGAAGCTTTTCGCCCACCGTTTCCTGAATCACTCGCGGACCGGCAAAGCCGATCAAAGCCCCCGGCTCAGCCACGATAACATCGCCTAACCATGCCACAGAAGCAGAAACGCCCCCCATGGTCGGGTCAGTCAACAAACAGACAAAAGGTAACCTGGTATCGCGCAGCCGATTGGCGGCGGAAGAGGTTTTTGCCATCTGCATCAGAGAAAAAAGACTTTCCTGCATGCGCGCGCCGCCAGAAGCTGTAATCAGCAAATACGGACAACCGCGTTCTACTGCCAGCTCCATACCTCTGACAATTTTCTCACCAACCACAGAGCCCATGCTGCCGCCCATATATTTAAACTCGAAAATAGATGTCGACACCGTTTTACCACAAATATCGCCGAGATAATTGCGCATGGCGTCATGATCACCGACTTTCTTGTTGGCTTCTTTGATTCGATCTTTATAACGTTTTAAATCTTTAAATTCGAGAGGATCGATAGATGTCAGGTTAGCATCGAATTCTTCAAACGTATCTTCATCAAACAAAAACTTAGCGCGCTCCTCGGCTGAAATACGCAAATGATGCTGACAACGGGCACATACCATCAGGGATCGCATTAACTCTTTATTATGCAGTGTTTCCCCGCAACCGGGACACTTCAACCAGAGACCTTCAGGCGCTCCGCTTTCAGCTTTACTGGACAGGATAGTTTTAGGGCTCTCAATCAAGCGCGTCAGCCAGTTCATATTACGCTTCTCCGACTAAAATTTCGACAGTTTGGTCAAGTAAATGCAAGTTTGGAATTCGTTCTGCTTCGATTTGCTGAATCATCAGTTCCATCGTTTCAGGCTTCATATGATAGAGGTAAATGGGCACTTCGCCATAGGCATTGAGCTTTTTAACTTCCTGCGCCATCAGATGTGGGGTGAGGTGTCCGCTGATATGCGCCAGCTTCTCATAGGCGTTGGGGAATGAACAATCGATAATAATCCCTTTCAGATTAGCCTGCTCATTGGCAACGCGCCACAGTTCATCGGTGACACCTGTATCAGCCGAGTAAATAAACTGGCATCCGTTATCTTCCAGCATAAAAGCCGTGCATGGCACCGGATGAGCAACTGGAATCGAGGTCACTTTGATGCCATCAACCACAATACTTTCATAAGGAGTAACAGGTTGCATAATCAAAATAGGATCATCAACCGTAGGAATCACCGTAAAATCAGGCCAGATCAAATCATTCAGAAAATGTTCTTTTATAATATCGATATTTTCTTGCAGGGTATGGATGGAAATCGTTCGCTTCACATCTTCTCCCATGCGCTTCAAAGCTCGATTATCGGCCAGAAAAGCAATATCCTGTATATGGTCAAGATGAACGTGTGAAACAAACAGGTGGTGAATATGACGCTGTTCTTCCAGCGTTAATGCTCTTGTCGGACAACCTGCATCAAGCAGAATCGATTCATTGACTAAAAATGAAGACAACGCATAACCGCGAAGCTGGCCACCATAACAGCCTAATACTTTAATTCTCAAACCTTCCCCCGTCCCATTGCCTGTCGCATGGGTTGCGCAACCGATTCCAAAGCATCCGCCATTAAAAAGATTTGTTCAAGATTGGATGTGATCTGCATCACAAAGTGACTGCCAACGACCACACCATCGGAAAAAACTGCTACAGCTTTTGCCTGCGCCGGGGTTTTAATTCCAAAACCTACACAGACAGGTAAATCAGTGAATTTTCTAATATTCTCAACTTGCTGCTGAACTTTCTGAATATCCCCCATCTCCGCCCCGGTAATACCATTGAGCGAAACATAATACAAAAAGCCACTGCCAGCTTCGGCTGCCAGTTGAATTCGTTCATCTGTTGAGGTCGGCGACAAAAGTAGTATCCGTTTCAAACCATATTGTTTAAAAATACCATCGCAGATATACCCTTCCTCGGGTGGAATATCGACCAGCAGCACGCCGTCCACACCCGCCGAAACCGCCTGACGGGCAAACACCTCAAAGCCGATGGTATAGGGCGTGTTGGCATACCCCATCAGGACAATGCCGATATCAGGGTGCGCTTCACGAACTTTCTTTGCTATGGCAAACACATCCTTCATGACCGTACCAGCTGCCAGCGCACGTTCACTGGCTGCCTGAATCACCGGTCCATCCGCCATCGGGTCGGAAAATGGCATGCCGATTTCCAAAATATCCACCTGCTCAGCCAGCTTAAGCACGAGCTGCTCAGACAACTGGATGTTCGGATCTCCGGCCGTTAAATATCCAACCAGCGCAGCACGCTGCTCAGCCTTGCAGCGCTGGAACAACGCTTTTAATCGATCTTCACCTTGCATATTAGTCATGCTGCTGAACCCTCTTCACCAGACATCAGATGCGAAAATTTTTCCATCACCGTTCCAAGGTCTTTATCACCGCGTCCTGATAAGTTAATCAACAACACCTGATCTGGCTGCATCGATGCCGCCAGACGAATACCTGCCGCCAAAGCGTGACTCGATTCAAGCGCGGGAATAATCCCTTCGCTGCGAGTCAGTGTTTTGAAAGCCTCCAATGCATCGTCATCAGTTGCACTATCCAGCTCAAGGCGACCGGAAGACATCATAGCCGCCAATTCAGGCCCGACCCCCGGGTAATCCAGTCCGGCTGAAATACTATGCGTCCCCTGCACCTGGCCTTCATCATCATCCAGCAGATAACTCAAAGAACCGTGAATAATACCGGCTCTTCCCTTGGCCAGAGCTGCCGCATGCTCGCCGGATTCCAGCCCGTGCCCTGCAGCCTCTACCGCCACCAAACGCACATTATCATCACGAAACGGATGTAATAAGCCCATTGCATTGGAGCCGCCGCCCACACATGCCACTGCTACATCCGGTAATTTACCGGCCTGATCCAGACACTGGGCCCTGGCTTCCTGACCGATCACCGTATGAAATTGCCGCACCATCAACGGAAAAGGGTGTGGACCCGCTGCCGTACCAAAAATGTAATAGGTATCTTCACACGTAGCCACCCACACACGCAGCGCCTCATTAACAGCATCTTTCAGCGTAGCTGTTCCGGAATCAACCGGTACCACATTGGCCCCAAGCAATTTCATACGGAACACATTCGGTTCCTGCCGCCGAATATCTTCCCGTCCCATATAGATATCACATTGCATATTAAACATAGCCGCCACCGTAGCAGTCGCCACGCCATGCTGACCTGCACCTGTTTCCGCAATAACTTTCTTTTTACCCATGCGACGAGCCAGTAAAGCCTGCCCAATGGTGTTATTGATCTTATGCGCGCCGGTATGATTCAAGTCTTCGCGCTTCAGATAAATCTGTGCCCCACCGACTTTAGCCGTCAGATGTTTAGCATGGTACAAAGGCGTAGCGCGCCCGACATAATGCTTTAGCAAATGCATACGTTCAGCATGAAATTCAGGGTCAGCCCAAGCTTCAAAAAATGCTTCTTCGATTTCTTTTAAAGGCTGCATCAGGGTTTCAGCCGCAAAACGGCCTCCGTACATGCCGAAGTGACCGCCTGCATCGGGCGCATGTGTAATCTTGAGATCATACATCGTTGCTATGGAATCCATATAGTTACTCACTTGATCAAGCTTCGGCCGAGGTCAGGGAAACGTTATTCACCGCTTGCACAAACGACCTGATTTTATCTTCGCTCTTTACACCGGGAGCTTTCTCAACCCCGGTCGACACATCAAGCGCAAACCAGCTCCTGCGCTGAAGTGCCTGTGTCACATTCTCTTCATTCAGACCACCAGCCAGTATCAACGGATGTGGATGCGTAAAACCATCCAGCAACTGCCAGTCAAAGCACTCGCCGGTGCCGCCATATACGCCCTTTGGTGCTTTGGCATCGAGCAACACAGAGCAATCATACTGATGCACGCGCTGCAAATCCTCACGGCAGGAAACGGGCAGCGCTTTAATCACCCGTCTGGACTGGGCCTGGCAAAAACCGGGGGATTCATCACCATGCAATTGCACCACACCCAGAGGGCAATAACGCAGCACCGCATCAATACAGGCCTGATCCGGATTCACAAACAGCCCGACAGCAGACACAAATGGCGGCAACTCACGGATAATACTCGCCGCTTTCATCGGTTCAATAAAACGTGGCGATTTTTCATAAAAGACAAACCCGACCGCATCAACGCCGGCATGCGATGCAGCCATGGCATCCTCAAGGCGGGTAATGCCGCAAATCTTGATCCGTGTTCGCATCGTCTTAAACATCACGCAACATTATCATGATCTTAAACGGATAAAAACAGGCAACTATTTGGTGTTATTAAAATTCTGCGCTAGATTTTGCGCATGAATCATGTCATGAACACATACGCCAGTTATCCACTAACCCTTACCCGCGGTGCAGGCAGCCGCGTTTTTGATAGCGATGGTAAGGTATATATCGATTTTGTCGGCGGCATTGCCGTTAACACACTCGGTCACGCCCATCCGGCTCTGGTCAAAGCCATTGCCGATCAGGCCGGAACCATGCTGCATTGCTCGAACCTGTATCACATTCCACTGCAGATTCAGCTGGCCAACAAACTGTGTGCCCTGTCAGGCATGGGGGCTGCTTTTTTCTGCAATTCAGGTGCCGAAGCGAATGAAGCGGCCATCAAACTGGCGCGCAAATTCTTTTATGACAAAAAAGAAAACCGTTTTGAGATCATCACGGCAATACAATCCTTCCATGGCCGAACCATGCATACTCTGGCTGCAACCGGTCAGGAAAAAGTAAAAATCGGCTTTAGCCCGCTACCGGCCGGCTTTTCACATGTGCCTTATAACGATCTGGATGCTCTGAACGCAGCCATTACGGATCGCACAGCCGCCATTATGCTGGAGCCGTTACAAGGCGAAGGTGGCGTCAACCTTGCCAACGCAGAGTATTTGCGACAAGTTCGCACCATCTGCGACCAGCATGGCCTGCTTCTCATCCTCGACGAAGTGCAAAGCGGCATCGGCAGAACCGGCAGCATGTTTGCCAGTGAGCACAGCGGCGTTCGCCCCGACATTCTGACGCTGGCTAAAGGTCTTGGCGGTGGTGTTCCGATTGGCTCGATGCTGGCTACCGAGAGAGTCAGCCCTGCATTTTCGCCCGGCACGCATGGCTCAACCTTTGGCGGCAACCCGCTTTCCTGCCGTGCTGCACTGACGGTACTGGAAACCATCGAAACAGAGAGCCTGCTATTACATGTGCAAAGTCAAAGTCAGCATATGCAGCTGCGGCTGCAATCGTTCATTGAACAATTTGACATGGTTCAACAAGTGCGTGGCCAGGGATTCCTGCTTGGACTGGCCTTTAACGTCGATGTTGCTCCCGTCATCACCCGTTGCCGGGAATTAGGGCTGCTTGTACTTTCAGCCGGACCTCAGGTGGTGCGCATGTTGCCCGCATTGAATATATCTCAGCAGCTGATCGATGAAGGTCTGGATATTCTGCAGCAAGCCATAGAGGATTCATTCTCATGACCCGACATTTCCTGACCTTACTCGATCTGAGCACTGATGAAGCACGCCACATACTCAAGCGCGCTGGCGAATTAAAAGCCATGCAGCAACAGGGTACGCCTCACCGTGTCCTGGCAGGTAAAACGCTGGGAATGATTTTTGAAAAAGCTTCCACACGCACCCGCGTTTCATTTGAAGCAGGCATGTTTCAGCTGGGTGGGCACGCCTTATTTCTACATTCCGATGCGACCCAGCTCGGACGCGGCGAACCGATTGAAGATGCTGCTCGCGTTCTTTCCCGCATGGTTGATGGCATCATGATCCGCACGTTTGATCATGCCATCGTACAAACATTCGCCGAGCATTCGCGTGTGCCAGTGATTAATGCTCTGACTGACCTGACTCACCCGTGCCAGCTACTGGCTGACATCATGACTTACGAAGAATTTCGCGGCTCGATTGAGGGACGCACAGCGGCATGGATCGGCGATGGTAACAACATGACACATTCATGGATTAACGGCGCAGTCACCTTTGGCTATCGCCTGCAAATCGCCTGCCCCGAAGGTTATGAACCCAACCCGCAACTGCTCGATTCAGCCCGCAAGCTTGGCGCTGAAATTGAACTGAGTAACGATCCACTGGTCGCCGCACGCGGGGCCGATCTGATCTCAACCGATGTCTGGGCCTCGATGGGACAGGAGCACGAACAAAAGCAGCGTGAGAAAGCCTTTGCTACGTTTCAGGTATCGCCGGAAGTCATGGCCCAGGCACATTCAGATGCTTTATTTTTGCATTGCCTTCCTGCCCATCGCGGTGAAGAAGTGGCTGCTGAAGTTATCGACGGCCCACAGTCTGTCGTATGGGACGAAGCAGAAAATCGCCTGCACGCACAAAAGGCGCTGCTGGAGTTTTTACTGGCTGACTGAAACTTGCATCACTCGGGCCTGCATGGCTTAAGCCTGCGACTGCCAGATCACCCGGCGGCCTGAAATCTCAAACGCTTGCGTCACCAGACGCCTGAGCGTCTCCGGATAAAGCTGATGTTCTGCCTGTTGAATACGGGCATGCAGCGTTTCACGCGTGTCATCTTCCAGCACCGGCACCGCCATCTGTGCCAGAATTGGCCCGCCATCAAGCACTTCATCCACCAGATGTACCGTACAACCGCTGATTTTCACGCCATATTTCAGCGCATCACCCACACCATCGGCACCGACAAATGATGGCAGCAAGGCCGGATGCACATTGATGACGCGACCGGAAAAGTACTGTACAAACACATCGGATAAAATCCGCATATACCCGGCCAGCACTACCCACTGACAGCCGACGGTTTCGATCCGCTCGCAGCATGCCGCATCAAAAGCTTCGCGACTGGCATAATCTTTCGGGTTAATAAATTCGACTTGCGCAACACCGGCAGCACGCGCAATCTGCAAGGCCTGCGCATGTTCTTTATCTGAAATCACCAGCCGCACATCAACAGGGCAAGTCCCGGCCTGCACGGCATCAAGAATCACCCGTAAATTACTGCCTTTTCCCGAAGCCATCACGGCAATGGCATTCAATGGCCGAACAAATGTTGAATGCATCGCTTAAGCTCCACCCTTCCTCATCCCGATCAGCTGAAACAACTCCAGCCGCGACGAAGGGTTATTCATAAAGGCCCCGGTCAATTTCGATGTGGTTGTCCAGCTGTTGGCTTTCTGGATACCCCGGTGACACATGCAAAAATGCTGACACTGGATAATCACCGCCACACCCGCAGGCTCCAGCACCTTCTCAATGGCATTGGCAATCTGCATGGTCAGCTTTTCCTGCACCTGCAAACGCTTGCTGTAACCTTCCACCACCCGTGCCAGCTTGGACAGTCCGACCACGCGGCCATCGGGAATATACGCCACATGCGCTTTGCCAACGAACGGCACCATATGATGTTCGCAGTGGCTGTGCACATCGATATCCGAAACCAGCACCACTTCATCATAGCCGCAGACTTCTTCAAATGTTTTGATTAAATGATCTTCCGGATCCTCGTTGTAACCGGCAAAATGCTCCTGCATCGCCGACAGCACCCGTGCCGGTGTCTCCTGCAAACCTTCGCGTTCCGGATCATCGCCAAGGTAACCGAGCAACGCCCGCACATGTTTCATTGCTTCTTTATTTTTCGGGTCTTCAATATCAAAATTTTCTACCATATCGCGTCACCTGCACATTTGTGTTTTACATATCCCATAAAGAAACGCGAAGATAACGACTTTTGCATGCGGATGGTACCTTTAGCATCCAGCAAACAGGAGAGAAATGCATGATTGTAGATATACTCAGACACGGCGAACTGCAAGGCGGTGTCCGTTACCGTGGCACGCAGAATGATCCGCTCACCGAACACGGACGCAGCCAGATGCAAGCCGTCTGGGCCAACATTCAGCATGAAGCAGAGCTCATCATCACCTCGCCGCTATCACGCTGCGCCGACATTGCCCAAACATGGGCAACGCAACGTAACATCGAATACCGCATTGAGCCCCGCATTGCTGAACTGAACTACGGTGCATGGGAAGGTCTGACACATGGCGAAATCGAAGCTGCTTATCCCGGCATCCTGGCTGCGTGGCGCACCGACCCCACCGGCATGACCCCCCCGAACGGTGAAAGCATGGATGCTCTGCAACAGCGAATCATCCATTTCTGGGATGATTTACTAACAAACAAACCAGCCGCCCACATCCTCGTCGTCGGCCATTCCGGCAGTCTGCGCATGCTGTTGACCCACATCATGGGCCTGCCCGTCAAAGCCAGCCGCACACTGAACATGCCCTACGCCAGCTGGAGCCGTGTGCAGGTTCAGCAAGGAAAAAGCGAAGTGATTTTTCAGGGGAAATCGTAAATATCCTTATCCCGATTATTCATGATGCTACTTTGATCCGAACGATTCAGGCGACCTTCAGAGGATGGATATTCGCCTCGACCTGCGGCCAGCTTGTCTGGCGGGCAACGCGCAATTCGTAATCCTTTTGCAAGCCAATCCACACCTCAGCGGAAGTGCCAAAATATTTAGCAAGCCTGAGTCCAGTGTCAGCAGTGATAGCGCGGCGACCCGCCACGATCTCACTGACGCGGTTGGCAGGCACATCTATGTCGCGTGCCAGTTTGTGGCAACTGATACCGGACGGTGCCATAAAATCCTCCATCAGAATTTCTCCGGGGAGAATTGGTGCGAGCATGTCGTTATTCATCTCTGCCTCCTGGTGATAGTCTACGATCTCTACATCGAAAGCGGCACCCCCCTTCCATCGAAAGCAGATTCGCCACTGAGCATTGATCCTGATGCTAAACAGGCCTTTTCTATCACCAACCAGCGCCTCCAAATGATTGGAGGGTGGTATACGTAGATCATCCAGTGAAATCGCCTGATTCAAATACAGCAGACGACGGCGAGCCTGACGTTCGAACGCCTTGAACTCACGCACATCAAATCGACAAACAAAATTTGGCCTTTTTTGTTGTACATTTTGATTCCGACTTACGCGTTGCTCGACAAACAGAGCGAACACGATGTGCAGATACGGCCCGATTTTGCAACCTTGAAAGTGGAGGATCGTTTTGTTTTTGGTTACGGACTCGATTGCCATAGCTACCTCCTACCCTGTATCCACTTACTTCCTGAGCTTTAGTTATAAGTTGTTCATCGGACAAACAAGCAGAGTGTGAATGTATTGTTTAAGAACAAATAAAACCGCTTGCATAAACGACCTTTCCATTATTTTATTTCATAAAGCTTTCAGCGGGATTAAAAGTGACTTTGTCTATGCTATCGGATTCAATGAAAACCTTAATAATTATTGTCTAAATGTGACGCATAATTATTGAAGGTTTACTCTCAATAAATTGACACAATATCCACATTGAATCGGTACTAACATCGACACATGGAAAATCAAAACTGTAAGATTTTTCCGGCCATTTCTGCCAGATGGGCACCGAAGCTGCGGCAGGCAGCCAGTGCACCTTCGCTGACGACGGATGGCATGCCTTCGGCATTGCCTGAACGGCCATATGGGCCCCATTGCAGGCCGCCTTCGCCATAGCCGAGCAGGCTCTTGGGGAAGCCAATGACCAGCATGCCATGTTCGAGCATATTGGAATGAAGGGTGATCAGCGCATGCTCGGCGCCGCCTCCGGCATTACCGAAACCGCCGCCGCTGACAAAGGCCGCGCCCACCTTTCCTTCCAGCGCGCCTTCCATCCAGAGTTTTCCGGCTTCATCAATGAACTTTTTCATCTGCCATGAGACGTCGCCCATATGCACCGGCGCACCAAGACAAATCACATCCGCATCCTGCAAATCGTTCAGGCTCGTCTGCTCGACGTTTTTCAGCATCACGTTGGCACTGCTGCATCCGGCACGAATACCGGCAGCAATGGACTGCGCCATTTTTTCCGTGTTGCCATAATCGGAATGGTAGCTAATCAGAACTTGCATGGGTCTCGCTCCTCAGACAGGGACTCTGAACAGAAAAAAACTCTGAACAATCAGGCGTGGCCAGCTTGCGTCGAAAGATGTGCTTTATCAATACCCATACTACGCGCCGCCTGTGCCCAGCGCGATTCCGGCTCAGTATGAAACAATAATTGCTGGTTTACACCGCAGACGATCCATGAATTTTCGAGCAACTCCTGCTCCAGTTGTCCGGCTCCCCAGCCAGCATAACCCAGCACTAACATAAAATGTTCCGGCCCGGTTCCTTCGGCGATGTGCTCCAGCACATCGCGTGAGGTACTCAGGTGGATATCATCGGACACCTGCATAGTTGAATCGTAAACGTACCAGCTGTCATGTAGCACAAAGCCACGAAACGCGTCCATCGGGCCACCTTCATAGCTGCAAATCCGATATTCGGGCAAGCCCTTGAAGGCATCGGGATTAACCGCAATACCGACATCGGCCAACACGTCATGAATTGAAATCCGCTGTGGCCGATTGATGATCAGGCCCATGCTACCCTCCTCATCATGATGACAAAGTAACACCACGCTGTCCTTAAAATGCAGATCCAGCATATTCGGTGTCGCCAGTAACATTTGCCCGCTTAAGCTGATTATTTTCATGGGGTCATTCTCACTGTCAAAGATGTCTGCCACATATATCCTGCCATCCTTATCGCTTGCATGAGACTATTGTAGGACACTTTATCAGTTGCCGCACGATCCAATGCAGTGCCATGATCAACACTGGTTCGAATAAATGGCAATCCCAGTGTCACATTGACCGCATCACCAAAACTCAAGGCCTTCAGGGGAATCAAGGCCTGATCATGATAACAGCAAACAATGGCATCCAGATGTTGGCGATTTGGCGCTGCAAACAGCGTATCAGCCGGTAGCGGATCACTGATATCGATACCCAGGCGACGTGCCTGCTGTGCTGCCGGTGCCAGAATGTCGATTTCCTCAGTGCCAAAATGCCCTTGCTCTCCGGCATGCGGATTCAAGCCGCATAAACCCAGACGCGGTTGCCCGATGCCGAAACGCTGTTGTAAATCCTGATGCGTAATACGTATGCACTCTAGCGTGGCATCAACACTCAAAGCATCCGGCACAGCACGTAACGGCAGATGCGTTGTCAACAAAGCCACACGCAGGACTGTCGAAGCCAGCATCATCACGATATCGCAGTTTTTTCCATGCCGGGCGGATACATGCGCCAGAAATTCAGTGTGGCCGGGAAAATCAAATCCAGCCCGCCGCAGCACTGCCTTTTCGATCGGTGCCGTCACCATGCCTGACGCTTCTTGTCGTAAGCATGCCTCTGCCGCAGCTTCAATGCAGCCAATCACCGCCTGCGCCGTGTCCTCCGAGGTTTGACCGGTCAATACAGGTCCGACCACCACTTCCGGCGATAATGGATTCCAGAGATGTAATACCCCGGCATGTCGCTCATCCTGCAACGTTGCGACGCACTGCAATGGTATCCGCATATCAATCTGCTCAGCCCGTTGCAGCAACCATGACATCGGTGCCACCACCAGTACATTTTCGAACAACGCGGCATCTGCATGCCAGGCCCGAATGACGCAATCAGGACCGATACCGCCAGGTTCACCCAGCGTCAGTAACAATGGTTTCATAAAAAAATCAGCTCTGATTATACGAGTTCGACTTCGCGTACGATTTTCCAGTCGCCCGCCACAAACTCCATGATCAACAATTTATAGGATTCACTCTTGAATGTGTCAGAGACATAGCGCTGATTAAACACCAGACGCGCCGTCACCTCATCCACAGGTGTTGCTTCAATTTCCCGCAGCGTCACTTCAATAAAGCGTTTATTCATAATCACACGACGCTTATAGGCTTTCCACTCATCCAGCGAATGGAACTTTTCACCGGGATCAAAATGCTCTGCATAAGTCGCGAAATAAGCATCCAGATTTTGTGCACTCCACGCAGAACGCCATTTCTCCAGCGTTGTCAGTGGTGAGATCAATTCTTCATCCTGTTGTGCTGCGGCTTTAGCTGAATCCGCCGTTGCCACATTCAATATCGGCAAAATACTGCTCATGCTCTCCGGCATTTTGCAGCTATACGTCTCGATATGTGCATTTTCTTTCAGCCCGGACAACCAGCGCGGTACCTGCAATTGCAATTCAGCATTAATCAGAATTCCCTTGATGTAATCCCGTTTGGCCTCGTAACTGTTCTGATCAATATGGCGACGCTCCACCATCCGGATAATGTGCAGCCCGAACTTCGACTCCACCACGCCGCTGGTCTGACCGGCATTGAGCGAAAACGCTGCGTTTTCAAAAGCCGGTAACATCTGGCCACGTTTAAACCAACCCAGATCACCACCCTGAACGGCGCTTGGACCCTGCGATACTTCCTTGGCACGAACTGCAAATTCGTCATCGGATGCTTTCTTCATTTCATCAGCGATAACTTTAGCCTGATGGAAAATCTTGGCTTTCGCCGCATCATCTGCGCTGTCCGGTATTTTCAGTAAAATATGTCTGGCATGAGCCTCGTCGTAACTTTCACCCACCTCCGGCTCGATGAATCGTTCATCGCTGATCAAAACCAAATGCATTCCTGTAGGTGAACGAATCGGCTCCAGAAAAGAACCAATCGGAAGTTCAAAAATACGATTGAATGAAGGCGCAATTCCACCGGGTGATACCCAACCCATATCACCGCCGCTGACAGCGTCCGGTGCTTCAGAGAAAAGTGCCGACAGACTGACAAAATCTTCGCCTTTTTGCAGGCGCTGATAAATCATATCCGCTTTATCCGACACCTCTTTCAGCTGTGCATCAGATGCGGAATTAGCGATACCCAGATAAATTTGTGACAGTCGAACTTCCCGGATTGGTTTCGGATCTTTCAAATACTTGCGATAATATTCGCGCATGGACTCTTCACTGACCGATACTTTTCCCTGCACAGCGATTTCAATCAGCTTGGTGGTGAGCTGGCGATCCCGGATGGTTTCACGATATTCACGATAATCCACCCCCTGCCGCTGTAACACCATCTTCAACTGCCCTGACTCCAGATTATTGGCTTTTTCGACAGATTCGATGGCCTGATCAACTTCCTCATCCGACACACCGATCTCCATCTTCTTCGCTTCCTGCTTTTGTAACAGCATATCTATCGATGAATCCAGCGCACGCTGAAATACCACTTTCGACTCGGGCATCTGCGTATCACCGCTCTGCTGCAGTTGACTGGCCAGCGTAATCGCCTTGTTCGTTACCTCATAGCAGGTAATAGCCTCGTTATTCACTATCGCCGCTAAAGAGTCCAGTGATTCCGCTCTGGTGATTGATGCCGAAGTCATCGCCAGCAAAGCGACACTAAAACCGGTCAGACGAATCCATGATGTCATGTTTATTTTCATTGCATCTCCACTACATACTTTTAATTCAGGGAAAGCTCAAAACGCTGCTAGCCAGCAACAACCTTGCACAGCCTGTTTAATTTCCAACGCTACCCAGCCCCTTGAAACCGAGCAAGAAACTGAAGCCGACATCGCTTTTTCCGGCAGTGCCACTTAAATGGGTCCGATATCCGGTCAACAGGAAATCCCAGCAGGCATGCTGATAGTGAATCCCGGCACTGGCCTGCTGTGTTAATTTTTCAACGGCATCATATTGCACCGCTCCCAGCATTTGCCATCGGGAGCTCAACTGCACGCTCGCCTGAGAATTCACTGTCTCGGTTTTTGCGGCATAGCGCTTGTCCGTGCGTTGCCAGCTAAGGTTAAGCGCATGGCCATCATCATGCTGCAAAGCCATAGCTGATGAGGCCGTTGGCCAATAATGATCCACCGGATCATAAAGTCCGGCTGCTGTCAGTCGAATGCCACGCAGCGGCGTAACAGTAATGTCACCCAGCAGATTGGAAAACGGCCTCGTTACGGTGGTGCTTAGGGTAGGGTCGATGCTTTCGCGTAACATGTCATAAGCCACGCCAACACGCGAACTCAACCATGTGTGAGCCTGCTCATCATCACCCTTGTACTGCAAACTATTCTCCAGCAAAAAGCTAAGGCGATTCATACGCTCAAAACGATCATAGCCATTGAAACGGTTGCCGGACATCAGATTCTGCATCGACAATTGTCCGAAACTCGAATCAAAATTAGGCAACAGACGCTGATCGGGCGCAGAGGCTCTGTCGTAGCGCAATACTGGCGTCAGGGCATGTCGCAACGTGGCATGCTCATTCACCTTTTCCATCTCAACACGCATCTCAACACTGCCATCAAACACATTCATATGCATCTGACGCTGCGCTGTGTTCAGCTGCTGATAGCGCAAATGATGCATGCCGCCGCGCACATTCGCTCTGACCGAACCATCGAACCACTCGACATCCCTTTCAAGCCATGGATGTAAAGCAAAGCGCCAGCCGTCGGTGCCAACTTTCCGGTCAAAGCCGGAGCTCTGTTGATCCAGATGTAAATTGGCAAAATTCAGCGGTAGCACCACGCCGCTTTCCAGCCTGGGCAGAATCTGCAAGGTGGTTTTATCGTTTATCAAACGTAAATCCTGATTATGCTGCACCGATAACGAAGCAAAATTCAGCCCGTCCTGCCATTGAAGTCGCCCGTCACTTTGCAGGTATGCGACTTTTGCATTTTCCCGATTTGGTGCCAGATCAGCCACATACTGATGATCGCTGACATGATTACCGCTGGCCAGAAAAGTCCAGTTGGAGGGTAGTTGATAGGCCATATTTCCATTGAGGTGATAACGGGTTGTGCCGGTGTTTTTATCGTTGATGTATGACCCGTCGATCATCTCCCTGCCGATTGCGCTGGCATGTCGTAACTCAAGCTGACTCAAAAAACCACGCGCAGTCATCCAGCGCGGCGTCAGGGTTGCGTCCCAGTTACTGGCCGGAGCCAGATAGACTGGCAGTGCAAATTCAGTGCCACGGGATTTGCTGCTACCGGCAAACGGAATCAGCAAGCCGGAACTTCGCCGCAACGGATATTTTCCGTACGGGGTATACAACAACGGCAGCCCCCCCATCTCGAAGCGGACACCTTTGGCCGTAATCGACCCTTCCTGCTGATCTATGGTGGCCTGATCGGCATAAAGACGCCATGCCTGCTCATCCACCGGACATGTCGTCAAACTGACCTGCCGGGCATCAAATAAGCGTGTATTTAATCGATGGATATGTTCGGCTTGCACCCTCTCACCACCGGGCAAACGCATCTGCACCTGATTCAACTCGCCCGTCGGATTGACTGTATGCAACTTCATACTATCCGCATCAATCGAAGCCTGCGCTGATTCAAGATGCACATGTCCCTGCGCTTCCATCACTTTACTGTAGCGATCATAACTCACCGAATCAGATTGCAGGGTTTCCTGTTGACGCTTCACCAAAACATTTCCTTTGGTGCGAATGACGCCACTGGCATCCTGCTCTGCCTGCTTTGCCGACAACGTCGCCTCTCCATTATCAATGAGTACATGGCCCGTGGCTTCGACCCGGCCGCTGTTTTCATGATAAACCACCTGATCGGCGGTCAGCGTTTGCTCTTTCTGTTGAAGTTGTACATCACCGCTTGCCGTTGTGGTGCCACTGGCATCACGCTGCAACGTGTCAGATGTCATCGTTTTATCGACATCGGAGAGGTGAACGCCGCCTTGCGCCCGCAAATGATTGTTTGGCACATCATAAACAACCACCGGTGCCTGTAATGTCTGCCCTTGACGGGTCAGTTCAACATTACCTTGCGCCGTGACGACGCCATAGGCATCGCGGGTCAGCGAATCGGCTTCAATATTACTTTGAGCAGCCAGCACATTGTTGGCAAAGCTGCCCATCGCCAGAAATACGGCTGCAATCGAAAAAAAACGCATCATGTGAGTCATTTATGCCATCAAGCCGCTATTCAGGCGGGCTTAACAGCACACCCGAGATAGTTCACCGACAAATCATCCGACAAACTGAACTGACCGGTCGCCATGGAATAAGACATACCCTTGATTTCTTTGACTTCAAAACCGGCAGCGCGCAGGGCACTGTACATCTCCGATGGCCGGATAAACTTGCCATATTCATGCGTACCCTTTGGCAACCAGCGCATCACATACTCCGCACCAATAATCGCTTTAATATACGAGGCAGGCGTGCGATTCAGAGTAGCAAAAAAGAACATACCACCAGGCCTGATCATATCCGCACAGGCTTTCACCGTGCGCGGCACATCAGGAACGTGCTCCAGCACTTCAAGACATGTCACCGCATCATAGGCCTGTGCATATTGCTGGCTCCATGTTTCAGCATCATTTTCAACGTAATTCACTTCAACACCACTTTGCTTCGCATGGGCCTGAGCCACGCCCAACGCCTTGGGCGAGCGGTCGATACCCGTCACACTGGCTCCACGCAGCGCCATATGTTCGGCCAGTAAACCGCCACCACAACCGACATCCAGCACCTGCTTGCCAGCCAGTCCGATTTTAGCATCGATATAGTCAAGACGCTGCGGATTGATCTGGTGCAACGGTTTAAACTTGCCGTGTTTGTCCCACCATTCCGCCGCCATAGCTTCAAACTTGCGGATTTCTTCGGTGTCATAATGGATGTGTGGGGTAGTCTGGCTTGTCGTCATAAAGCGTAAGCTGCGTTGAGGCGGGTTTACTGTCAAAGTCTGCTGACGCTTCCTGCTTTGCCATTTTGCTAAGCCCGAGGTTGAAAGCTCTTGCCTCTGGCCCATAATGCACAAAATAAATTTCGCTGGAGAACCCCATGTCCGCTCGCACCTTCACCCAATCCACCACCGCAAGCAAAGCCTATGAACTGGTTAGCGCCCTTCAGAGGCGCTTTGTCAACGGACTTGAATCCCTGGCTGAATCCCTGAATACGCCGCAGCCATTTCAGGCTGTCGAATGGCTTCGCGATGAAGGTCGCCACGGGGGCGGCATTCGTTTTGAAACTGCTGATGGTGCGCTGTTCGGTCGCGGCTCGGTGAATGTTTCACAGGTTCATTACGATGATGACGCAAGCAAAAAACTGGGCTCGGCCAGCGCCATTTCGACCATCATTCACCCCTCGCACCCGCTCGCACCATCGGTGCACATCCACATCAGCTGGACTGAAATGAAAGATGGTAATGGTTACTGGCGCATGATGGCCGACCTGAATCCATCGATTGAAAATCCTGCTGCAACAGGTCGATTTCTGACTGCACTGGAAGAAGCCGCCCCTGAAAAATACACCATAGGAAAAGCGCAGGGTGAACGTTATTTTTATATTCCGGCGCTTGAACGGCATCGTGGCGTGGCGCACTTTTATCTTGAAAGCTACCGCACTGATGATGCCAAAGCAGATGCCAGACTGGCGAAAAAGCTCGGCAAAGCTGCCATTGATACTTATCTGTCCATCCTGCATGACACGCTAAGCCTTGCAGCCGATGCAACCAACCTTCAACAACGCACGCAACTGGATTATCACACCCTGTATTTCTTTCAGGTGCTGACGCTGGATCGGGGCACAACCAGCGGCCTGCTGATTCACGACCAGAACGATGTTGGCATCATGGGTTCACTTCCGGCCAAAGTGGATAAGCTGCTGCTGCAATCGTGGGTTGCCCGCCTGCCAGCACCGCAGAACGAACTGCTGGAAGGTCTGATTGCCGCCCTGCCGGAATCTTCTGTCTGCCTTGTTGATGAAGCGGTGAAAACAAAGCTGGCAGCCGTCATTCGCCAGCACTATAAAACGCACCCTGAAGCCATTGCCATGCAAGCCTCCGGCGATGTCGTGCCGCCAACAGTAAAAAACCACTGTTAATTCGCTGCTTCAGAAATCCGGATTAAGGAAGCTTTGAACCACATTCGCGGAACAACTTCTCCGGATAGCTTATTTCCTCTATCTGCAAGCCCGTGTATGATGTGCGTACTTGATCGTTATGTTCGATGTTGGCGCGATTGTGTGACCAACGCCAACATCAAATAGCTGCTTACAGGCCCGGAAAAAGGAGTGAGAGATGACAACTGACAATGCTAAAATCGCCGAAAAAACTGCCAAACAAGAAAAAGAGGAGAAAAAGTCAGGCATCTCGAAAAAGCTCTACAATAAAGCCATTGCAGATCTGAGCGTCGAGCTTGTAAAACTGCAATACTGGATCAAACACAAAGGGCTTCGGGTCATCATTGTCTTCGAAGGGCGCGATGCCGCTGGCAAGGGCGGCACCATCAAACGTCTGACCGAACCACTCAACCCGCGTGGCTGTAGCGTGGTAGCACTTCCCGCCCCCTCCGACCGCGAAAAAAACCAGTGGTATTTTCAGCGCTATGTGCAGCATTTTCCAGCCGCCGGTGAAATCGCCATTTATGACCGTAGTTGGTACAACCGTGCTGGCGTGGAACGCGTCATGGGCTTTTGTGACAACAATCAGTACCGCGAGTTCCTGCGTTCATGTCCGGAATTCGAACGCATGATTGTGCGCTCAGGCATTATTCTGCTGAAATACTGGTTCTCCGTCAGCGACGATGAGCAGGAACGCCGTTTCCAAAAACGCGCCTCCGATCCGGCCAAACGCTGGAAACTCAGCCCCATGGATCTGGAATCCCGCGACCGCTGGATCGAATACTCCAAAGCCAAAGATGAAATGTTTTTCTACACCGATATCCCGGAAGCACCGTGGTATGTCGTTGATGCCGACGACAAGAAAGGTGCGCGCCTGAACTGCATTTCCCATATCATGAAAACCATCGGTTATCAGGATATCATGCCGAAAACCATCCAACTGAGCGAACGCAAACATCAGGAAGATTACAGCCGCCCGGACATCAACGAACAAAATTTTGTCCCTAAAGCTTTTTGATTCATCTCAACACAGGAAGAGCAAATGATATGCTCTTCCTGTGTTGTTTTTTATTGCATCTCTTGCACAAACCTAGCCAAAACACAAGTCACATACACCCATGCCAATGATATAAATGATTGATTTATATCTATTATAAGTGCTACTGTTCATTATATTGTTAGTCACAATATAAGCCTTCACCTGTTCATGGAGCGCATACATGGGATTATCTATCAGAGACTATCTAAGTCGCGGGCCTGCCACTTCAAAAGAAATTCAGGCTGCAACCGGACTTAGCCAGGCTGCCGTATCCCGTCAGTTAAGAGGGATGGAAAATAGCATCGTTGTACTGCCCAGCGGTCGCTCGCCCAGATATGTCATAACTCGCAATGCTTTTGGCGGCGATGATAAGCTCCCTTTATTCATGGTCGACGCCCATGGCAACAACGCACCCGTTGCAAATATTCGACCCCTGGCGCATGGCGGCTTTTTTATCGAAGCACTCACAGGTATGCCCTCTGTATTATCGGGCGCCGGGAAGAATGGCTTATATGATGACCTGCCTTATTTTCTCGACGATTTAAGGCCTCAAGGGTTTCTTGGCCGGCAAATCGCTGAAGAAATGGCAAGCCAATCCGATGACTTCCCATCTGACCCGTCAAATTGGAATGCCAATCATGTCGGTCGATATCTGGTTTCTAATGGCGATGATCTACCCGGAAATTTTAAATTTGGTCAGCAGGCGCACCTGCGTGTTCGTCGCAAACCGGAATCCACAAGCCCGGAAGACTACCCCGAACTGGCCAAACGCGTCATGAGCGGCGGTATTCCCGGCTCTTCTGCCGGAGGTGAACAGCCAAAGTTTACGGCTTATTGCGCAGAGCGTTCAGCCCATGTCATTGTCAAATTCTCGCCTTTAGGCGACAACGAAGTTGCCAGAAGATGGCGTGATATTCTGATCACCGAATTTCATGCAACAGAAGCTATTCACCACACAAATCACCCTGCCGCTGAAACAAGGCTCATTGAAATGGATGGCAGGCTTTTTCTGGAGTCGCAGCGTTTTGACAGGACAGGAGAATTCGGAAGGCTGCCCATGCTCTCGCTTCAATCCGTTGATGCAGAATTTACAGGTTTAGGCAGTGACTGGCCAAAAGTCATGACAGCCCTTCATCAAGAACAACTGGTGAGTTGGGCTCACGTCGTTGATGTCGCATTGCTATGGGCGTTTGGTAAATTCATTAACAATACAGACATGCATTTAGGCAACTTGAGTCTGGGGATTGAGGGCAGCGTTTTCAGATTACTTCCCGTGTACGACATGTGCTCAATGGGCTTCTCACCCAGAGGCGGTGAAGTCCTTCCTTATGCTTTCACACCACCTGATTTAAAAGGCTTAAACATTGAAACCGCAATCATCGAATATGCAAAAAGAACGGCTCAAGACTTTTGGAACAGGGTCGCCAGTGATGTCCGAATCTCCGATGAATTTAAGGAATTCTTGAGCCATGGAAATCCCATCAATCGAGATGATTCATAATTAGATTTTGCCGGATGACGCTTCGCTTTTCCGGCCTACGTTTTGCGACTTACGCGTTCCATTTTTTTCCATTTAGTTGTTTGTCATAATTAAACATCCAGTGCGTCAGCATTATCTAAGGTTCCGTCTTCTTCTAAATATAAAACCCAATATCGCCCCAAAAAGCAATGTACTCCAGCCAGCTAACAGACCGCCGAAAAAAAGGTACCCAAAGAGTGTCATCAAGTAAGATTGCAGATATCTAATAAGCTTGGCCCTACTTTCATTGTGCCGATGAAATAAACCGCACTAAGAATCAGACATATCAGCATAAACGTTGCCACTGCAAGCATGGCACCCTGAAGCGGGCCAAAATGATCAGGATCAAAGCGTAATGAGAGAAGTCCTGCGATGAATGCCACAGTCAGCGCCTGCATCGGAATACCTTCGATCGGCACCTTGGTTACCCCTGTGAACAGCCCTTCCATAAAAACTCAAGGCTTGCAAACGTACATAGCGCCCCCACAAAAGAGGTACTCATGCAGTAGCGTAAAAGCATTCGTTGTTTACCCGACAGGCCACCAGCCATGGATCTCCACATGCTAAATTCTCTCATCGTCACTTTCATTTGGGCGCTTCAGGAATCGATTTCGGCGACTGCTCACTAAATACACTCAATTCCCATTGCTAACTTCCCTTTTGGCCCACGTTTCTTTGGCTTGATGCCTCGGTCCCTGCTTAAGACTTACTTCCTGCGCAAAAAAACTGTGCGCAATAAGGGGTTAGGGTCTACCTTCACATTTACACATTCAAAAGTTTATGGTTTTGAGAATATACAAATGCAAAGGTTGACCCGCCTCCACAAATGTCTACTTAATCTGGAACTCAAAAGTTTTGGAGAAGCTAATTGAAAGCCGCTCCGGATCATTGGTTAAAGGGCCCAACTCTCTGCCGATCAATTCCTGATCCGGCGCTTCTACTGAACCCTCCATACCGCCACCGCACCCGGCAATGCCAATCAACTTGCCGATTTTGGTATTCGAGGCTAAAGCGATGACTTCGGCATTGGCACGCGCTTTATCATGCGCTTGTTTGGCCAGGGCTTTCAGATGGATACTTGGGTCTGCCAGACCGAAGAGAATGACGCTCTGGCCAGGTCGAACATAACCAAAATCAAACATGGCCAATGGATCACTATCGTCAAAAGCCAACTTTTTCTCTGCCAGCTTACTTCGCAATGTCAAAACAATCTCTTTTGTAAATGTATCCAGAGAAAAGAATATATAGGTAGAGGTTTCAATTTCTTTAGGTTTGCTTTCTTTGGCATCTTCCTTAGGCGCGATTTCTTCACCCTTAATCGCCTTAGCCAGACCTACGAGATACTCCTTCTGATCATATTCCTCATCATATGAGGGAGCCTTTGGGCTGCTTGACACCTTATAGACTGTAAATTCCGGGGTTTTCCCCAGTACAGTTGTGACCACATCGCGCAAATCATCAAGGCGCGTCTTCGCATTGTCATTGGATGACTGATAATCAACACCGCTCGCATCCACTTTCAAAAAGAAGTAGGCAATATCCGGCTTTGCCAGAATACTGGCATTACCTCTGAACGAGATACCTTTGGCATTAGATATTTCCGCCTGGATTGTTTGGGCAGGAAGCAGCATGAGCAGCAACGCCGGAAGAAGTAAAAAAATAACGCATATAACACCTCCATCATTTATGTTGACGCAGGAGTTGTAATCCCTGTCGCCTTTCGGGTCGGAACAAATATTCCTCCCTGCGCTACAGAATGACGCGAGCAAATGTCCTGTCATCATTCATATTGATGATAGGCGCAAAAAAAAATTCACTTTTTTTGATTTTTTTGGGTTAATCCCATGAATAAACAGATCACACACGTGCGATCTGCCGGGCAATACTCAGCAGCCTGTCATGGCACAGGCAACAACTTACGCCAGAGCTGCGCCTGAATGGTGCACTCGAAGTGGCGCCAGAACCTCACAGTAACAGGCTACCCCTTGCGGCAGGGTGATAAAATCTCCGGCATGCAGATGCACCTCATCTTCACCACTGGCCGTGATCAAAAGCTCGCCACCTAAAAGATAAAAGGATGCATCAACATCGAAAAAACAGGGTAAGGCAGAAATATCCTTTTCCTGCACTGACCAGTCCCACACGCCCGTTTCATCCAACCACTGGCGTGTAGCCTGACGCACAACTTTAACTTCTCCCATCTCACTCTCCCCTTGATTCGTCCCAGCTATCCAGCGCTCCGGCAGGCATGATGCCCTGAAAGCATTTTTAGCCATGACGCCGGATAAACATCCGTCGTTAACAATCATCCGGCTATGCCAGACTTCTGCGAATAAACTGGCTTAACGTTGTAATCTTGAACGGCTTATTCAAAACCAGCGCTCCGGATTCCTCAATGTCCATATTCAGGGTTTTGTTCAAATCATAACCCGTGGCAAACAAAATGCGGATATTCGGCCGGCGTTGTTTGATTAGCTGGGCAGCATCGACACCCCCAAGGCGGGGCATCATCAAATCAAGTAACACCAAATGCACTTCATCATCATGCTGCTCAAAGAAATCCACAGCCTCCTGCCCATCGCATGCCGTGATAACGATATAGCCCAGCGTTTCAAGAATACTCTGCACAGTACTTAATACAGATTCATCATCATCCACCAGCATGATGGTTTCTCCGCATCCTCGCATAATTTTATCCGCTTTAACCGGCAAAACGTCGTGATCACCCTCTTCCATCAGTGGCAGATACAGATGGAAACAAGCCCCATGCGGTTCAACCGGCGCAACTTCAATCGCCCCCCCGTGACTCCTGACAGCACCATACACCATGGATAAACCCAAACCGGTACCTTTGCCGACTTCTTTGGTGGTATAAAATGGCTCAAAAATGTGTTCAAGCTGCTCCGGCGTAACACCGCAACCGTTATCCGTGATAGAAATTCTGGCAAAATGTCTGACCGACAATTCCGAGTGCCTTTCAAAAAAAGATTTTTCGGCCGTATAAGGCGTGATCTCGACAAATATTTCCGGATCATCAACCCCGCTCACGGCGTCGCGAGCATTATTGATCAGGTTAATCAATGCCTGCTGAAGAAGTATGGGGTCACCTTTCACCGCCATCTCATCGTGCGCAATGGCGCTACGCAGCGTGATACTTTCGGGCAAACTGATAGCCTGAAGTTTCAATGTTTCCTTACAGAATACCGCAAGAGGAATCGTTCTCCGCGCAACCGAACCTTTACGCGAAAAGGCCAACAATTGCTGAATCATCTCAGCCGCATTAAAGGAAAGGCTCTCGATATTATTCATAAAATCAGTCGTTTCCTGACTTAGATCGTCCTGAAATTTTGCCAGATAGAGATTACCGGTAATGCCAGCCAGCATATTGTTAAACTCATGCGCAATGCCGCCTACCATAGCCCCAACAGCTTCCATTTTCTGAGCCTGATGGAATTGCTCTTCCAGAATCTGCAGATCGGTCATATCCTGATGATATCCGACAAAATGGGTGATATTTTTTTCGTTATCCATGATCGGTGAGATAGACAACAACGCCGGATAAAATGTTCCGTTTTTTCGCCGCTCAACCACCCGCGATTGCCAATGCTGTCCACTGGTGATGGTTTCCCACATTCTGGCATAAAATTGCACATCCTGCTGGCCACTTTTAAGTATCCGGGGATTCCTGCCAATGACTTCATTTGCTTCATAACCGGTGAATTTTGTGAACGTCTTATTTACATACTCGATCGTACCAAAACAATCGGTGATGAGAATAGCTTCGGGAGCCTGCTCCACGGCTTCGCTCAGCTTCTTCAGACTTGAGGTACGCTCCTGCACACGATTTTCCAACTCATCAACAAATCGTTTTCGTTCACTGATGTCACGAACTGTCGCCATCAGCCTTGGCGGACTCGTATCCAGCACTGAAAGCGTCAACTCGATTGGAAATGCGTGACCGTCGTTATGCAAGGCTTCGGTTTCAACCTGCTGAAAAATAGTACCTAAATCTTCTCTGGGCGAGGCATTTTGATACAGGTGACTACGTTTCAACTCTAAGCCTTGCGGAATCAGGATAGCGATATTCATCCCCTCCCACGCCTGTGCAGGATATCCGAAGATGCGTACTGCAGCAGGATTAGCCGTACAAATAGTACCGTCATCATCATCAACTATAAGAATGGCATCAAAAGAACTGTTTGTGACCTGCCGGTGCAGGGTTTCACTGTTTTTCAGCGCCTGCCTTGATGCCGTCAGCTGACGATTGGCTTCATGCCACTGATCGCGAATACGGGAAGACTGCTTGAGCGCTTCTTCAAGCAAGCGAACTTGCTGTTCAAGCGCCTGAATCCGACGATTCTGTTCTTCGTTCCGGCCGGAATTCATCATACTCAAGCAGGGTAAGCAATGTCGGTACCACATTGCAGCGCACGAAGATATTCCAGAGCCGGTGAAACAAATTGTGCAGGAATAATTGAACCGTGCTGAGGCAGAATCGCATCAATAACCAGAGCATCGAGCTTGGCAACAAACCCCCGAGCTGCAATATTGGAGGCCATATAATCCATATGAAAGATATCCATCTGCGCACAATGACCAGAAAATTCACTGACCGTTAATTGCCATGAAGTCATCAGAGCCGCCCAAATATCGCCGGAAAAAAGAAAGCTTGAGCTTTCATCGTAGGTGGTAAAGGCAGCAGGTGAATGCAAAAAAGGCGCAGTTACGAAACGTATTTTCCGACCCGAAGCAAAACAATAAACAGGCTCGTCCTCAATATCATGCCAGGCATAATCCTTCACGCCGAAATAAGGCAACAGCACCTGGGCACGCGGCGAGGTAAATACAGTGCTGGCCGGACAAAGCTGCAACCAGTCAACCATGGACGCAGCCACGTCGGGATCCTGATGACAAAGGATCATGCCTGTAATTTTCTCAGGGCAAATAATCTGAGAAACACGCGCTCTGACCTGTTCAAAGTGATTACGCGAACCCGGATCGACAAGAATGGCTTCATCACCATCAACAATCAGATATACATTGCAGCGAAAAACTGATTCTTCAGTAATACCCAACCAGTAAATCGCATGCCCATCCTTCTCATGCAGAAGTGTTGGCGTCTGCATATCCGCCTGAATTTCATCCAGCATTATTTTGCTTTGCATAGCGCCCCCTGAATACAACTTGCTTACGATGTCGGCCTTCCAAAGAAAACATCGGCGCATGTTTCAGAAGTCTACCAACTTTAAAAGAATTAATAAGCCGTTGCGGCCACCCTTCTCACTTTCCAGCCCGGCCGCATGGCGTGCAGGTCGCATCATTCAAGTGTACTCCCTTAACCGCAATCCCATATCTTATTGATTGTATGGATTTCACACAACCAAAAGGGGGTAAAACTCAGCCGGACAAAGCAGAAAAGTGCTCATTCATCGCTGTGCTCCCGTTTGGCCGGTTTGCAATGTATGCAGATGAAGATACGGCGATCCAGCCCCTGCCGCCGATTTATGCCCTGCATTCATCCGCAACAGCAATTTACTGATGATGAACATCCAAACCGACAAACCTGGCCGAGTCTTTCATGCTGCATTTCCGATTCAGGGGAAGGCCATAATATCAACCACCTTCAGGATAAGGCTGAATTCACCGCATTGAAACATCAGCATTGACAACATCGCCTTGTACGCAGACCCTACCAACCGATCGGTCGGCCATCTATTCTCATGCAGGAGCGTCTTATGAATCAGACAACCTCTCCACCATCGTCGGAGATTAATCCGGGTAGCGAACGGATTCTTGATGCGGCGGAAAGCCTGTTTGCCGAACATGGTTTTAATGGTGTCTCCATTCAGCAAGTCGCCAATAAGTCCGGCATCTCCAAAGCCACGGTTTTTCATCATTTCGCCAACAAGCAGGAGCTTTACATCAGTGTTGTGCGCCGTGCTTGCGAGGGCACGATGCGACTCTTGCAATCACTCTCCTCCGATGCACAGGGCGATGCGCTGAAACAGCTTGGCGATTATCGGCAGCGGGATTTATCGGAGATTCAGGCGCATGCATCCGTTGTACGGCTTATTCTTCGCGAACTGACGATGGGCAACGAATCTCAGGCCAAGCAATTGGTGGATGACGTGTTCGGCGAACATTTTTTGCGCCTGAAAAACCTTATCACGCGTGCTCAGTCGCATGGGCAAATTCGCCCGGACATGGATGCAGGCATTCAGGCACATGCCATCGTCAGCATCAACATCATGCTGTTTTTACTCTGGCCGGTTCTCCATCACTTACCGGACACCCCATTTTCTGACATCGAACACGCATCCCGACAAACCTTCCGCATGTTGCTCGAAGGTATTCAAACCCCAGCACCATCGGAGAAAACAATCGCATGAAGCCGAACACATTCACCCGACTTGTCCTGATCGCTGCTATCGCAATGCTTTCTGCCTGTTCAGATAACAGCACCAACAATGCAGAAGTGACCGTACGCAAAATCCGCATCACTACCACGATGCCATCCCGAGCGGATGTGCACATCTATCAAAGCACCCTCGGAAAATTGGAAAACCCCCAATTTACGACCCTCTCGGCAGAGATTCCCGGGCGCATCGTAAGCGTCAATGTCGATGTCGGTGATATCGTCTCCAAAGACCAGTTACTGGTGCAACTGGATGATACCGACACTCAGAATGCACTCGTATCTGCCACTTCCAATATCGGCCGTTTACAGGCGATGTATGCCGCGCAGAAAAAGCTGGTCAGCCGCTACCGCGAATTGCGGCCGCAGCAATTTATATCGCAAACACAGCTCGATGCCGCCATCGCCGAACTCGCAGTTCTGAGTAAATCCATAGAATCTGCGCAATCAACGGTGGAGCTGGCCAACACCAACCTGTCCCGTTCACGCATCAGTGCGCCGCTGGATGGCAGAGTTCAGCAGCGCTTTGTTGCTGCCGGTGACTTCATCGGTGTTGGCAAACCACTGCTCAGCATTGCCATAAGCGGACAGATGCAAGCCAGCCTGCCCTTTCCTGAAACTCTGCTGGGCATGATCCGACCACAACAGAAAGTCACCTTAACCATACCCGGACTGGCGCAGCCGATTGTCACCCGCATCAGCGAAGTACTGCCCGCTGTTTCCAGTCAATCCGGAGCCTTTCTCGCCCGTGCAGATTTACCGGCCAAGATTTCCACCCGCCTGCATGCCGGAAGCAGCGTGCGCGCCCGTGTTGAAGTTGAAACCCATGCACAGGCGCTGCTTGTGCCCACTTCGGCCGTTGTTTTGCGTCCAGCCGGTCACGTTGTTTATGCCATTGAACTGGGAAAAGCGCGTGAAATCACCGTTACCACCGGCAGCCACCTGAATGCGCGGATCGAAATCACGGCAGGTCTGCGCGGTGACGAAACTCTGGCGCTCGATGGTGCGGCTTATTTAAGTGACGGCGCAGTGGTTGAAATCGTTTCGCCGCAAGCCAGGCCGCTGGATCAAAACTGATGTCACTGCCCGAATTATCCATCAACCGCCACGTGCTGGCGTGGATGCTGTCCGGACTGCTGGTGCTGTTCGGCCTGATCAGCTACCAGCGCATTGGCGTGGATCGTTTTCCAACGGTGGATTTTCCGATGATTTCGGTCACCACGATTCTGCCCGGTGCCGACCCTGAAATCGTCGATGCTTCGATCACTTCCATCATTGAGGAAAAGGTCAACAGCGTTCCGGGCATTGAACATGTGATTTCCTACTCATCGCCCGGCGTGTCGGTGGTGACAGTGCAGTTTGAGCTGGCTAAAGATGTTAATGTCGCCTTCAACGAAGTACAGGCCAAGGTGAATCAGGTTCTGCGCGACCTGCCGGACAATGTGGATCCGCCGATTGTCGGCAAAGTAGAAATTGGCGCGGCCCCGATCATGTGGCTGACGCTGACCGGTGAGCGCACACTGCAACAGCTCAACCAGTATGCCCGCAACGTCATCAAAAAGCGGCTGGAAAACATCAGTGGCGTCGGTGAAGTGCAGATTGGCGGTGAGCGCCAGCGCACCATCCGTATCTGGCTCGATCTGGATCGCATGCAAGGTTTCGGCATTGGTATTCCACATATCATGGCTGCGATGCAGCGCGAGCACGTTCAGTTTCCCGGTGGTTTTTTAAGCGACTCACAGCGCGAATACATGATGAAACTCGACATGGAATTTCACAACGTGGATGAACTGGCCAATCTGGCCGTGCGCAGTCAGCAAGGTGCAACAATACATTTAAAGGACATCGCCCGTATCGAAGACGGTTTGGCAGATTTCCGTCAGTTCGCCCGTTTTAACGGCCAGCCGACAGTTGGACTCGGCATCATCAAAGTCACCGGCGCCAATGTCGTTGCCATTGCCACGGAAGCCAAACGGCGCCTGAATGAGGAAATCATCCCCCAATTACCCCCCGGCATGCAAATTCATATCGCCACCAATGATGCCGATATTGTGCAAGGCATTGTAGATGGACTTAAAGACCACTTAATTGAGTCGGTGTTACTGGCGACACTGATTGTGCTGGCATTTTTACGCAATCTGCGCGCCACCCTGATTGTGTCGACAGCGATTCCTGTCTCCATGCTGGCCTCGATTGCGGTGGCCTACTTCTTCGGTTTCACACTGAACCTGATGAGTTTACTGGCCTTATTGCTGCTGATCGGCGTGGTTGTCGACGATGCCATTGTAGTTCTTGAAAATATCTTCCGTCATCGCGAGGAAGGCCTGGCAGCAGATGCGCGCACCGCCGCTCTCAATGGCAGCCGGCAAGTTACCTTTGCCGTGATTGCCGCCAGTTTGACGCTGATCTCCATTTTTGCGCCGGTGATCTTTATGGACGGCATGATCGGCCGTTTCTTCAACGCTTTTGCGGTGACGGTGACTTTTGGCGTCATGGCCTCGCTGCTGGTATCGCTGACGCTGGTACCCATGCTTGCTTCCCGCTATATGCAGGAAGAACCAAAGCATGGCGCATTATACCGTTTCTTTGGTCGCCTGTTTGACGCGCTTGATCGAGCGTATCGGCATTTTCTCAATGGTGTGTTACGTTTCCGTTGGCTTGTACTGGCCATTGCCATCGGCATTTTCCTTGCCAGCACAATGTTATTCGGCGTCATCGGCAAAGGCTTCGTGCCGGAAGAGGACGAAGGCCGCTTCATGATCATTTTCAAATTACCGCTGGGCGCATCGATTGAGGAGACACAAGCCAAAGTCAGCGACATCGAAAAGGTGCTGACCAGTGACCCGGATATCACCAGCAATTTCACAACGGTCGGACTGGGAGCGCTGGGGCAGGTCAATCAGGGGATCAGCTATGTACGGTTAACCCCGAAAACCGAGCGTGTGCGCAGGCAATGGGAGATTCTCCCGAGCATCCAGAAGAAACTGGATCAGATTCCCGGCATTCAGGCCTTTGCTGTCAAAATTCCAATTGTCGGCGGCCAGCGTGGGGAGCCTTTGCAATTCTCCATCACCGGCCCCGATCTGCACGAAGTTGCCAGAGTTTCGAACATCATGCGCGACAGACTTCTGGATCTGCCCGGCATCGGTTCGCTGGATCTCGATTTGCAACTGGATCTGCCGCAACTGGCTTTGCAGGTGGACCGTGACCGGGCCAGTCAGCTTGGCCTGTCAGCCATCGATGTGGCGCAAAGTGCCGGCGTGCTGGTGAGCGGTATGAATGTCGCCAAATTCAATGACCAACCCGGTGATGGTCGCCGCTACGATATCCGCATGCAGGCCGAGCAGGGCATGCTCAAACATGCGCAGGATCTGAGCCGGATTTATCTGATGACCGCTGCCGGAGAAAAGGTGCGGCTGGATACCATCGCCAGCTGGCAGCAAAAGCTGGGCCCCGCCACCATTGCTAAAATGGATCTACGTTATGCCGGACTCTTTTTCTCTGCGCCATCGATTCCACTTGGTGCAGCTATCGAATCCGTCAATGCTATTGGCAATGATATTCTGCCTCCCGGTTACCGGATTATTTACACCGGACAGGCGGCTGAATTTGCCAAAACAGCCCGCAACATGCTGTTCGCCTTTGCCGTGGCGCTACTGCTGGTTTTCATGGTTCAGGCCAGCCAGTTCAACTCCTTTGCCCAACCGTGGGTGCTGATTCTGGCGCAACCGATGGCCATTGCCGGGGCCATTGGCATGCTCGTTATCACGAATCAGACGCTGAATATCTTCTCCATGATCGGCCTGGTGCTGCTGGTTGGATTGGTGGCGAAAAACTCGATCCTGCTGGTTGATCTGACCAATCAGTACCGCACCGAAGGCATGGGCATTGATGAAGCGCTGAAAAAAGCCTGCCCGACGCGTATGCGTCCGGTGCTGATGACATCACTGACTATTATTTTCGCCATGCTGCCGACAGCGCTGGGCCTCGGCTCTGGCAGTGAAATGACTGTTCCGATGTCTGTAGCCGTCATTGGCGGCATGATTTCTTCCACACTATTAACGCTGGCCGTTGTGCCTGCGGCTTACTCACTGCTTGAGCATAAGCTTGAGCGCTGGCAAAACAGGAGCTCCCGCCTATGAACATCATCCGACTTTTTTTTATGCAAACTCTCGGCCTGCTGATGGCCCTGAGCACAGTCACTACGGCATCAGCGGCCACGACATCGGCTGAAACACTTTCTCTGGAGCAGGCACTAACGCGTGCCTTTGCCCATGCCCCTGCCTATCTGGCTGAGGAATCCAAACGTGAAGCATCACGTGAAGATGTGCTGATGGCGCGTGCCTGGTTACTTCCCTACATCAAAGCCAGCGCTTCATATAGCCATATCATGCAGCGATACACTTATGACAGGCCGCTTAAAATCCCGCTACCCAACCGCCTGAGTTACAACGATACGAATTTCGCCATTCAGCTGGTTCAACCCCTGTTCAGGCTGGACCGCTGGCACGGCTGGGAGCAGGGAAAACTGGCCGATGAAGCGGCTGAGGTCGCGTTGCAACTGGCCCGGCAAGCTCTGATGCTGGAAGTTGCCAACCGCTTTGCCAATGCGGTCGCGGCACATATCACCTTTCAGGCGACTCAGGCTCAATACGATGCACTGAAACGCATGGCTGAGATGAGTGCCGCCCGACTCGATGCCGGACTTGGCACCGTAACAGATAAACTGGAAGCAGAGAGCCGGGCGGAACTGGCCAGAGCAGAACTGCTCAACGAACAAAACAATCTTTCCCTCTGCGAAGCGCGTCTGGATTCGCTGATCGGTGCCGAGCATCCGCCACTACCGGAAACCCTGCCTTCGCCGGTGATGCCTGCGCCAAGCGATTGGGAGGAAAACTATAGGGAGCAAGCCATGGCCGATGCGCCGGGCGTAAAGCTGGCGCAGCTTCTTTACCGCATTGCTGACCACGAAGTTTCCCGCTCACTTGGAACGGCCCTGCCATCTGTCGATTTTGTGGCCGGTATGACGCATGATGACAGCAGCAACGGACTCTTCGGGGCCGGTTCAGTTCGTCGTGATGAGATGATCGGTATTCAGGTCGATATTCCGGTTTATGCCGGTGGCGGCACATGGGCGCAGCGGCGCAAATCCGAACAGCTAAAAACCGAATCCGCGTATCGTCTGGATGAAGCCCGTCGCGAAGCTGAACTTAGCGCTCGCGAAGCTTCACTCAGCCTGAATACGGCTCAGGCACGGGTAGAGGCACTATCGGCTGCTGTTAAGGCCGCGCAAAAATCGAGCCGTGCCGCCCAGTCCAGTTTTGAAGTCGGTCTTTCAACCATCGTGCAGGTACTCGATGCCGAAAGCAGGCTGGCTGGTGCCAAACGTGATCTGGCACTGGCCAACAGCGCAACCATGCTGGCTCGTTTACAACTGGCTGCCAGCATAGGAAAACTGGAAGCCATACATTTACCCTTGCAATAGACAAAGAGGATTTGAACTGGCGATGCGCACCCGAATAAGCCACACTAAAGGCATGAATGTCATACGATTGCTTCTGCTGCTTGCTCTGCTTGCCGCTTGTCAGGCTACACCTGAGCCAAAGCTACATGGTTATCTTGAAGCGGATTACATTGATATCGCCACACAGGTTTCAGGTCGACTGCTCAGCATTGCAACACGTGGTTCACATGCAGACCCTGATGCAGAGCTTTTTATGCTGGATGAGCAACCCGAAGCCTTGCAAATCCCGCAACTGCAAGCTGAGAGTGAAGCCAACCTGGCCAACCAGCAAGCGGCCTCGGCCAGCTTGAAACTGAGTCAGCTGGAGCTCTACCGTCTGCAAAAAATGAACGACAAACAATTTGCCAGCACCAATCAACGGGATCAGGCGCGCCTCGCCGTCGAGAAAGCCGAAGCAGCACTCCACGCATTACAAGCCAATAGCCGCGCCATCGATGCCCGCATGGCGCAAGTGGATTGGGCATTACAACAAAAGCGGCTGCAAGCACCGGTTGCGGCAAGCATCGAGGATGTCTTCTTTGAAGCCGGTGAATGGGTGCCGGCCGGAAAACCAGTGCTTCGTCTGTTGCCGGATGACGGGCTGAAGCTACGCTTTTATGTGCCCGAGAATGAACGTAGCAGCCTTATCATCGGGCAAACGGTTCAATGCCTGATTGATGGCATCACCGAACAAATCGAAGCCAAAGTCAGCTTTATTGCGGACGAAGCAGAATTCGCACCACCGATCATTTATTCCGAAGATGTGCGCAGCAAACTGGTATATCGCGTTGAAGCCCGCTTGCTGGGAAACCATCACAATGGCCTGCATCCCGGACAGCCTGTGGATGTGCTTTTGCCATGAACGCCATTGAGGTGCGTGGTCTGGGCAAGTCCTTCGCCGGTAAGCCAGCCGTTCAGCATCTCGACCTTGAAATACGGGAAGGTGAAATTTTTGCTTTTCTGGGACCCAACGGCAGCGGCAAAACAACCACCATGCGCATGCTCTGCGGCCTGCTGACACCGGACACGGGTGAAGGTCGCTGTCTGAATTTTGATGTGCGCAACGAGCAATCGGCCATTCGTCCGCGCATTGGTTACATGTCGCAGCATTTCAGCCTCTACGATGATTTAAATGTGTCGGAAAACCTCAACTTCGTGCTTCGTGTCTATGACGTCGCCAACGCAAAAAGACGCAAACAGGACATTATCGAACGCTTTGATCTTGCGCCATATATCGACCGGCTTGCCGGGCAACTTTCCGGCGGCTGGAAACAGCGCCTGTCGCTGGCCTGCGGCCTGCTGCACGAGCCCAGCCTGCTGCTGCTGGATGAACCCACCAGCGGTGTCGATCCGGAAGCACGCAGTTTTTTCTGGGAAGTCATGCAAGCCGAAACTGCCCGTGGCATGACAGCCATGATCAGCACCCATTACCTCGATGAAGTAGAACAATATTGTCACCGTATGGCCTATATTCTGAAAGGCAAATTGTTGACTTCGGGCACACCCGCCGAAGTGATTGCCGACTCCGGCCTGAGCGCCCTGCGCATCGCCAAAGCGGGACACGATGTACTTCAACAGGCTAAATTTCATGCCGGTGTTCAGTACGCGGCGCAAACAACTTCCGGTGTTTATCTCACCGGCCCACATCAAAAAGCCCTGTATGACGCCGCTTCAATCATTGCGCCCGATGCAGCCGTCGAAGCCATCGCACCAAGACTTGAGGAAGTGTTTCTGCATTTATCACGGAGCGTCACATGAACCGCTGGTCTTTACGCCGAACGCTGGCCATGGTCTCCAAGGAATTCATTCAGATGCGTCGTGATCGTATGACCTTTGCCATCATGATTGGTATACCGGTTATCCAGCTGACTTTATTCGGCTACGCCATTAATACCGACCCCAAAAACCTGCCCACCGCAGTGGTGGTGCATGAATCATCAGCGGCCAGCCGGAGCATTCTGCAAGCCATCGAGCATAGCGGATATTTTCGTTTTTTACCTGGTCAGGTATCGCACAGTGAAGCGGATCATTTGCTGCAAACAGGCAAGGTACAGTTTATTGTAGCCTTCCCGCCCCGCTTCAGTGAAAAAATCATGCGCGGAGAACATCCCTCCATCCTCATTGAAGCCGATGCCACAGACCCGGTGGCTGCCGGAAATGCATTGTCGGCTATCGCCCAGTTTCCCGTCATCAATCTACCCGAGTTGCAACAGGCGAACCCTTCCACCGGGCCACCGTTCGGCATCACCATTCATCGTCGCTACAATCCCGAAGGCATCAGCCAGTACAATATCGTGCCCGGCCTGATGGGCGTGATTCTGACCATGACGATGGTACTGGTGACAGCCGTGGCGATTACCCGCGAACATGAAAAAGGTACCATGGAATATTTGCTGGTTACACCTGTTCAACCGCTGGAAGTGATGGCCGGGAAACTTATTCCGTATATTCTCGTCGGCTATGTACAGGTGTTCCTGATTTTGCTGGCGGCGGTGTATCTGTTTCATGTACCTATCCGAGGAAGCATATGGCTGGTGCTGACGCTGATGCTGCCATTTATCGCTGCCAATCTCAGTATGGGCATCACCTTCTCAACGCTGTCCAAAAATCAGATGCAGGCCATGCAAATGAGTTTCTTTTTCTTTTTACCATCTATCCTGCTTTCAGGCTTCATGTTTCCCTTTCGCGGCATGCCGGAATGGGCGCAATGGATTGGCGAAGTCTTACCTCTGACCCATTTTCTGCGTATGGTTCGCGGCATTCTGCTCAAAGAATCCGGATGGCTCGATGTATTGCCCGAACTGTGGCCGATTCTACTGTTCTTTGTTGCAGCCATTACAATCGGTGCAATGCGTTACCGTCGCACACTGGATTAAGGAATCTTTGAAACACAATTGAACACATCCGCCAACATCATTCTGAGCACTCTCAATGCGCGCTACACCCACAGTGCCATCGGTCTGCGATATCTTCTGGCCAATATGGAGGAACTTGAAAGCCGGACTTGCATCCGGGAATTTACCATTAACGACAACATTCAGGATGTCGCCGAAAAACTGCTGGCATGCCGTCCGGCCATCATCGGCCTTGGCGTGTACATCTGGAATGCGCTGGAGTGTGCCGAACTTCTTGCCACCATCAAAAAGGTGTCACCGGAGACGATGGTTATTCTGGGGGGACCTGAGGTCAGCTATTCACCGATGCGAGTCAACTTTGAAGCTGCTGATTTCATTATTCAGGGGGAAGGTGATACCGCCTTCCATGATCTTTGTAAGGCTTTGCTGGGCGGGCTCCGGCCAAACACGCGCATCATTCAGGCTTCCCCGGCAGATTTGCTCGCCATCAAATTACCTTACACCTATTACTCGGATGACGATGTTGCCCATCGGTATATTTATATTGAGGCATCACGTGGCTGCCCATTCCAGTGTGAATTTTGCTTGTCATCTATCGATGAAAAAGTGCGTCATTTCGATATTGAAATTATTTTGCATGCATTGGAAACGCTTTGGCAACGCGGTGTACGCAGCTTCAAATTTATCGACCGAACATTTAACCTCAACATCAAAGTCGCCAGTCGCCTGCTCGATTTCTTTCTGCAAAAATGCGCCAGTCCCGATGGTCCATGCTTTGTACATTTCGAGGTGATCCCCGATCATTTTCCGGAGGCGTTGAAAGCGCGCATCGCACAATTTCCGTCAGCCTCGCTGCAATTGGAGGTCGGCATCCAGACACTTAACCCCGAAGTTGCCAGCAACATCCACCGCAACCTGAAACTTGCAAAGATAAAACAAAACATCAGTTTTTTGGCCCATGAAACAGCGGCACATATGCACCTTGATCTGATTGTCGGATTGCCGGGGGAGTCACTTGCCAGTTTCGGTGAAAACCTGAATCGTCTGTGTGCCATGACGAATTCTGAAATTCAGATTGGCATCCTGAAAAAACTTTCCGGCACTTCGCTGGTACGCCACGATGCGGCATTTGGCATGGTTTATAGCGATAAGCCGCCATACGACATCCTGAAAAATGATCTGCTCAGTTTTGATGACATTCAGCGCATGAAACGTTTTGCCCGTTTCTGGGATTTATTCTACAACAGTGGTAATTTCAAACAAAGCCTGCCCCTGCTCTGGCCGGATGGCGATGTCTTTCAGGCCTTTCATGCCTTTTCCGTCTGGATTTACGCTCAAACTCAAAGCACCTGGAAAATTTCACTGGAGCGTCTGGCTGAACTTCTTTTTCAATACCTGCTCAAACAAGAACATGAAGCCGCGCCACTGGCAGCTACCTTGCTGGCAGATTTATTGAAACTGGAGGGCCGGAAAATCCCGAACTTTCTCAAACCCTATGCCCATGCCAAGCCTGACCTATCCACCCAACGTGCATCAGTCTTCAATAAGAGACAGATTCGACATACATAAACAACCCAACCACCTTTAATAATCAACTGACAACCTCTATAAACTGAAAAGTGTCGCTTTAAAGGAGATCTCCCATGGCCGAGAATATTCATATCGTTTGCGCGCAATGCAGCGCAGTTAATCGCCTCGCTGCTGATAAGCTTGCAATGACCGCAAATTGCGGCAAGTGCAAACAAGCGCTTCTGGATGGGCGCGTCACATCGCTCGAGCAGCAAGGGTTCGACAAATTCATCACCAACAATGATTTGCCCGTCGTGGTGGACTTCTGGGCTCCGTGGTGTGGCCCATGTAAAATGATGGCTCCCACATTCGAAAAAGTGGCAAGGGAACTGAAAAGTAGTTTCAGATTTGCCAAGGTGAACACAGAACAACAACAAGCGTTGGCTGCACGCTTTGCTATTCGCAGCATCCCGACACTGGCCGTGTTCCGGCAGGGTCGGGAAGTCAGCCGCCAATCCGGTTCACTTGATGCCGCTTCACTCAAACGCTGGGTGACATCCGCTTAAAACCAGTGCATTGGTCGGGTTTTTATTACCTCTAAGCCCGTTAGGTTTTTCAGCCGTTGAGACTTCAGAGCATAGGCAAACAGATAAATATCCAGGGAGATGGCGATGGCAAAAACAGTGGTAATTTGGGGCTTGGGTGAAATGGGCAGCGTGTTTGCTCGCGGGTTTCTTCGATTAGGCTATACCGTGGTTCCTATCACAAGCTCAGCAAACCCTGATGAAGTTGCACAAACCACCCCCGACCCGGAACTCGTGCTGATCGCTGTAGGTGAAATAACACTTCAATCGGTGCTCAAATCAGTGCCGCAGCGCTGGCATGACCGCGTCGCCCTGCTGCAGAACGAACTGCTGCCTGCCGACTGGCAGCAACACCCGTTTTCCTATCCGACCATTATTTCCATCTGGTTCGAAAAGAAAAAGGGTATGGATTCCAAACCGCTGATTTCCTCTCCAGCTTGGGGGCCGAAGGCTTCACTGCTGATCGGTGCACTGGCTTCGCTGGCGATTCCTGCGCACGAAGTGAAGACGCTCGATGAAATGACTTATGAACTGCTACGCAAGAATGTCTACATCATCGCCACTAATATTGCCGGTCTAAAAACCGGCGGCACCGTTTTTGAACTCTGGTCCAGGCATGAAAACTTTGCTCGTTCAGTAGTGTCAGATGTGATGGATATTCAGCAGGTTCTGGCGGGCGTAGAACTTCCACGTGAGTGTCTCATCACTGGAATACTGGAAGCCTTTGATGGTGATCCAGAGCATAGCTGCATGGGCCGTAGTGCCCCGGCAAGGCTGACGCGAGCTATAACCCAGGCCGATGCCGCTGGACTTGATGTCCCGACACTTCGCGAAATTGCTCATGGGCAGAACTAAGCATTCACCTCCGAGAGCTTATCGGACATGACCGGTTCATTAGCCAAACTCTTTTGCCAAGATAGCGACCGCGCAGGCTGTTAAAAAATGTTAATGTTGACTCGCCCTGACTAAAAACTACTCTGTGTGGTCATGTTTCATGTTGTAGATGACAATCTGATCAGCGGAAAAAACACCGCTAAAATCATTAACCTTTTCAATGAAAAGTCGAGGCACTTTTCATCTGCCATGGACTATATTGAATATTTAACAAGCTCCGACTACGAAAGACCAACAGCAATTTTTACTGATCTCATGATGTTCAAGCTGGGTGGCTATGAAATGATTGAGGCAATTCTCGAGTCATATCCTGATCAAAGGTTCGTCGTCATTTCCGGCCGTCCGGATATTGATCATCCCTTCAAAAACCGTGCCTGTTTTTATCTGAAGAAACCGTATTACCCACGAGACATCGAAAAAATCATCCTTAAATTGAAATCTTGTGAACAACAAGGAACCTTGCCTGATACCGACTGTGCCTTTGAATGTGACTGTTCAGCCTATGGCCTGAAAGACTGGAAATGTCCTCACACCTGAACTTAAACTCTTTGCAGCGACTGATGCCAGCAGCCTGATTGATTCGATGAGGACCAAGGTCAATAGATAAATTTCAGTGTCAGATGACATTAACCATAGCCAAAAAAAACCTTTCTATGCTAAACTACTTTAAATCATACAAGGAGGTATCATTTGTTCTTGAAAGAAATAAAAAGTGCTGATCTGGTTGAAGTGATGGATGTGTCCCAGTTGTTCGACCCATCCATTGGATCTATCTCTGTGCGCTTCCAGGCCGGTGAAGAGGTTGGTGACTCCGAAGATGTAAATAAAGGCGACTTAATATTTCCATCAGGTGAAGCGCTTCCGAAATGCTGGCTGGATATACACTACCGCATGAATTTCAATTAGACGCAATACAACCCCTCAAAAGGCGGCCCATAAGAGCCGCCTTTTTTTGTGGTGCAGTTCACGCAAATAGAGTGGTTTGCTTTACGCTTTATTGCAAACATTCCATTTATAAAATCAACCAATATACTGGTACTCTTATCTGCCTTGGAAAAGGCGTAATTGTAAGAGCATTTGCAGCAATGTACGTTGGGCACAGACATGTACACTCGCCACTGCCTCAAGGCCATGCATGGAGGCGAACATGACTCAAACAGATCATCAACTCGGCTTCACGCTCATCGAATTGATGATTGTGGTTGCTATTATCGGCATCTTGGCAGTCGTCGCTATACCTGAATTTGCAGTCTATCGCGTCAAGGCTTTAAATGCCGCAGCGCTTTCTGACCGGCAGACTCTCGGCTTAACAGAAGAAACCTTATATGGTGACAATCAAAATTATGGCTACACCGGAACCACGCCCGGTGAAATCGGTGATGGTGCAAATACGGCCATGTTCTTTTCTTCCCGACATTCCGCACCCATAACTTTTAATTTCAGGAATAAAACCTGAGATAGCAATTTCCCATTAACCGCAACAGTTTCTCATGTTGATTATTGATATTGAGCACAGCGGTCTTTGTTTGCTTCATATAGATTACCGGAATGTTTTGAAAGTACTGAAAAACCCAACGGACAGTTGGATTATTGATCATTTTTC